>Ga0256831_1000157_pt1 | contig 35587 bp, 35 predicted proteins | sample 132544metaG_FD_189087 | JGI IMG/M metagenome (GOLD analysis project Ga0256831, IMG submission 189087) | Hydrothermal vent microbial communities from Lau Basin, Pacific Ocean - 132-544 | ecosystem: Environmental > Aquatic > Marine > Hydrothermal vents | place: Pacific Ocean: Lau Basin | collected...
ACCTCATCTACACTGATGAGCCCTTTGACCTTGAGGAGAAGCTGAGAACTCTGGGCTTTAAAACCGCACTCTTTGGAAGAAAGGTTAAGGTTTACTCGTTAAAACCCATAACGGAAGAGTACCTTAAGGAACAGAAAATTCCGTTTAAGAAACTCAAGCCTTCTTATATAACGATGGAAGACGTTTTTGTTTTCAGGGTTTCAAGCGATGTTTAGGCTGAAAAGGGTCTTCTCAATTGTCAGAAAGGAGATAAAGGAGCTCCTCAGAGATAAAATCTCCCTTCTTACCGTCCTTGCCGTTCCCCTCTCAATGATGCTTGTCTTCGGCTACGGCCTTAAACTTGAGATAAAACACGTTCCCATTGGAGTTCTTGACTACGATAACTCTTACCTTTCAAGGGAAATCCTCTCCAAGCTCACGTCAAACGGAGAGTACTTCTACGTTAAACGCTACTTCTCATCTGAAAAGGAGCTTGACAGAGCTTTAACCTTTGGTGAGGTGAGGGGAGCTCTCCTCTTCCCCTTTAGCTTTGAAAAGGACTTTAAGAAAGGCCACGGCCGTTTCCAGCTCCTGATTGACGGAACCTTCCCCTACAGGGCAGAGGTCATAAAGAGCTACGTAAACGCCGTCGTTTCCTTAGAAAACCTTAACCTTATAGAGAAAAAGGGCCTGAAACTCCCTGTTTCCGTTAAACCCCGCTACTGGTTCAACGAGTCTCTAAACCAGGACTACGTTGTTGCCGTTGGAACTCTGGCAGTTGTTCTATCCATAGCCCCTGCAGTCTTCTCAGCCCTTCTGATAGTTAAAGAGAAAGAGTCCGGCTCAATCTACAACGTTTACGTCTCATCTATCGGGAAACTTGAATACCTGACAGGAAAGCTGATTTCCGGGTTTATCGTCTCCACATTTAACCTCTCAATCCTCCTCTCTATTCTCCTTTTCCTATTTAAAGTTCCCCTAAAAGGAAGTTTTCTCCTCCTCCTCATCTCCTCCCTCCTCTTTATCCTTGTTTCAACCGCTTTCGGCCTTCTACTTTCAGTTTTCTTCACCTCTCAGGCTGCAGCCTTCATAGGAACTGTCATCCTGACGGTTGTTCCCTCTATCCTCTACACGGGCTACTTAACTCCTGTCTCCTCTATGGGGAAGGGAGCTCTCCTTACAGCCCACCTCATTCCCACCTTCTACTACATGAGGCTCCTTAAAGACATCTACTTCAAGGCCTCTCCCGTTAAATACCTGATTCCAGATCTCTTAACCCTTCTAACCTTTTTCCTTTTTCTCTTCTCGCTGAACTACCTGTTCTTTAAAAAGAGGGAGAGATGAATTTCTTTATACTTCTCTACAAGGAGATCGTTCAGTTCCTGAGGAACAGAGGGCTTCTCCTCTTTGCCGTTTACGCCTTCACCTTAGACATCTACCTTGCAGCAACGGGAATAGACCTGACACTTAAAAACGCCTCCTTCTACGCCCAGGACTTTGACAATTCTTACACTTCAAGGGAGCTCCTCTCAAAATTCCCAGAACCTTACTTCCGTTTCAAGGGGTACCTCCTTTCTGATGAGTCTGTTGAAGACGTCCTCCTGAAAGACAGGGCCGTTGGAGTTATCAGAATCCCATTTAACTTTGAGAAGAGTCTCAAAAAGGGCGACAGAACAGAGGTTGCCGTTATAGTTAACGGAGCAGAGGTCTCTGCCAGCTACCTCTTCTCTGCCTACGCCACGCAGATAATCTACAACTTCATCACAGGCCGGTTCTTTAAACCGCCCGTAGAGGTCGTTCCCAGGATCTACTTCAACCAGAACGCCTCAAGTAAACTCTTCATGGCCTACTCGGAGCTCCTCACAGTAATAACCCTCTTCCTCCTCCTCCTTCCAGCTGCCGCCGTCGTTCTTGAGAAAGAGAGGGAAAACGTTGAGATGCTAACAGTTTCTCCTCTTCCCAACATCGTTTTTATGGTTGCAAAGTCGGTTGCCATGGGGCTCATCGTTCTCCTCTTTACTGCCTTTGCCCTCTTCTTTACAGTTGAAAAAGTTGTTTCTGTTCCTTTCAGGGGAAGCGAGTTGGACTTTCTCCTCCTGACACTCATCTACGTCTTTACGGCCTCTGGCCTCTCTATGTTTATAGCTTCCCTCTCAGAGAACATGCTCCAGGTCTCCCAGCTTACAATCCTCCTCCTCATTCCAATTCTCTACCTCTCTGGAAACTGGACCCCCATAGAGGCTATGCCCAAACTCCTCCAGTGGCTCTCACTCCTCTCACCCCTCAAGTACTACATAAATGGAGCTCTCGCCATAGCCATTAAGGGAGTTCCTCTGAAAGAACTAACTTCCGACATAGTGGCTCTGACTCTTCAGGGGGGAGCTCTCTTTGCCCTTGGCAACTATTTCATGGTGAGGAAGATTTAGAAAGCTTTTTATTGCTTTCTATTTCCTGACGATTCAGTCTTGTGCCTCTAAAGTGCGCTCTTCTGCTCTGCCGTTTTGGAGCTTTTTTGTCTGTGTATATCTTTTTCACATCTGATACCGAATTTATTCGCTAAGCGGTTCTCTTCTCTCTGCAGGGTTTAACAGCCTCTCTCTCCCACTCCAGCGGGTAGTTCTCCAGGTTTCTCAGAAACTAAACAGATGTATCCCATAGCAAAGGCTAATTTAGCCGTTTCAGGCCGTCTCTTTGCCTTTTCTATGAGTTTTCTGTTGGGTTTTAGCGCTAACTGTTATTTCAAGTATACGTCCTCTTTCTTAAACTTCTTTACAAGGAGTGCGTAAAAGAGAGCTCTGTATTTCCTGTTGAGCCCTTTGAGTTCCTGACAAACCTCCTCTATTGCTCTGTCTAAAACGTCATCCGGTTGGTTGAGTCCAAGCTTTTTCTTGAGGAAGTTTTCTCTGAGCCTTTCAAGTTCAGATTTGTCAGAACAGGCAACAGTTTCAGAGTCTCTGTTGTAGATGGAAGGTCCCAGCCCTCTTGTAACCGCCTCAATTAGCTCGTCGCTGAGCTTTAACTTAAGCTTCTTGGCCGTTTCTTTGTAGAGAGCAATTTTCTCATCCAGTTTGCTCATGGTTTCCCCCTCTGTTGTTTACTTCCAGTTTAACCAAATTTCCCCGTCAAAGTGTTAACAGGTATTAATATTCAATAGTTTTTAATTGTTGATTTATGTCAAAGCTTGAAATAGAGAAAAGAACTTATATATTTTTAACTTAAAATAACCTCAATGATATGAGGGGGAAATGCACGGTATTCTAAATTTAGAGAACTTGAAGAATAAAATTTCCTCTTTTGTTAAGGAAAACTGTCTTGATGGAGTTTTAATTTCTGACTCTGAAGGGTTCCCTATAGTTTTTTACTCTCTCTTTTATATAGATGAAGACAGACTTTCAGCAGATCTATCCTCTTTCTTTTCTTTTATTGATATTAATGATGAGAGGCCCCTTTTCTTTAAATTTAACAGAGGATATGTTGTGGCATCTACTCTTGGTAGTGAGTACAGAATTGTTATATTCGCTCCAGAGTCGGTGAAACTCAACAGATCCCTTGTTCTTCTCAGGGATTTGAAACTGAATTTACAGCAATTGATAGATGGCTAAAGAGGTTCGTATGAAAAGTATTAATGGATTTTCAATTAACGGTAAGGTATGTGTTGGTAAGCATACTTTTGAGGTACAAACAGAAGCAAAAGAGGATTCTTTAGTTGTTTCTTCTGTTTTCTTCAAAGGTAGAGTTGTAAAACAGTATTCTTCTTCCGTACCTTCCGATGAAAAGAGGGAGGTTTACTTAAGAAAGTTTCACGAAGAGGTAAAGAGAAGGTTTGTTTCTGACTTAATCTCTCAGAAGAAAAGACAGGGTTTAAACGGCAATGGAAATCTAACGGCAACCACTTTTTTAAAGAGACTCACTGAGAAGATTGAAAAATCGGTTACTGGCATAAGGCTGATCTATTTGGAGATCAACGGCAATACGGTGTTTAATAGGCTCGTTACCGGTTTTGTTCCCCTACTTTCTGATTTTGTCTCTTTGCTGAATAAGGTCTACGGAGATCTTGAGGTTGCAGTTTTTCCAGTTAAAGAGAAGAGATTGTTATTCCTGAAAGGTAAAAAGCTACTCAGCTGTTTTCTTATTGAGAATCATAGAGAGCTAACTACTTTGAACGTAAGCATAATTAATCCTTTAAAGAAAGTAATTTCGGAAATGGAAAGGGAGCTCCCCTAAAGGAGCCCCTTCTCCTCAAGTATTTTCCTTACTTCCGGGTTTTCCTTTGCAAACTCTTTGAGCATTTCTACAAACTCCTGCTCGTTTAACATCTTAATTCCCAGTTTCTGAGCCCTTGCGTACTTTGAGCCCGGGTTTTTACCAACAACAACAAAGCTCGTTTTTCTCGTTACAGAGTTTGTCGGGTTTCCTCCTAAAAGTTCCACTATGTGCTGAGCCTCTTTCCTTGTGAAGTGGTCAAGCTCACCTGTAAAAACAATGTTCTGACCGGATAGCGGTTTGGGGAGCTCCTGCTCCTTTTCTTCTTCTTCCGTCCTCTCAAACTTAAAGCCGGCTTCCTCTAACCTCTTTATCATCTCAAGGTTCTGCTCTGCCTTAAAGAAGTTCTTTATACTTGTTGCTGTAATTGGGCCTATTCCCGGGATTGACGCAAGCTCCTCAAACCCTGCGTTCATTAGCTCCTCTATATTTCTGAACTTCTTTGCAAGGAGCTGGGCAGTCTTCTCTCCAACGTGCCTTATTCCAAGGGCTGTCAGTTTTTTCCAGAACGGTGCAGACTTTGACTTCTCAATCTGAGTTAACAGGTTTTCAGCTTTTTTAACTCCCCATCCCGGTAGTTTTATCAGATCTTTCTTGTCAAGGTAGTAGAGGTCTGCAATTGACTTAACCAGCCCTTTTCTCATCAGCTGGTTAACGGTTGCCTCACCAAGCCCCTTGATATCTAAAACCTTACCCCAGTAAATCATGTGTTCTTTCAGCTGAGCCGGGCAGTTGATGTTGGGGCACCTTGGAACAGCCTCATCAAGCTCTTTGACTATGGGAGCTCCACACACAGGGCAGTGGGTCGGAACCTCTATGGGTTTCTCATCTCCCGTTCTTCTCTCAACTACAGGCCCCACTATGTAAGGAATGGTTTCCCCTGCCCTCTCAACAATTACGTAGTCTCCTATTCTTATGTCTTTCATTCTTATAAAGTCTGGATTGAAGAGTGTTGCCCGTGAAACTATTACTCCGCCAACCTCAACGGGCTCTAAAATAGCAACGGGGGTGAGAGCTCCCGTCCTTCCAACCTGCCACACAACGTCAACAAGTTTTGTAACTGCCTGCTTTGCAGGGAATTTGTATGCGACTGCCCACTTAGGGTGGTGCATCGTCTCCCCAAGTTTTTCCCAGGCGCAGATGTCGTTTACCTTTATAACCATTCCGTCTGCTTCAAAATCCCAGCTTTCCCTCTCCTCCTGTGCCTTTAATACCGTTTCAATAACCTCATCTATGTTCTTACAGACTTTCTGAATCGGTGGCGTTTTAAACCCGCAGTCGGTCAGGAGCTCCAGCGCCTCTTTCTGCATTTTTATGTCTTTGCACAGCTTTTTCGGTTCAGAGTAGAGTATCTGATAGACGTAACAGTCAAGCCCTCTCTTTGCCACCTCTGCGGGGTTTTTAAGCCTTAACGTTCCGGCAGCGGCATTTCTGGGATTTGCAAAGAGGGGAAGCCCCTGTTTCTCCCTCTCTTCATTGAGTTTTTTAAATACGCTTTTGGGCATTATCACTTCGCCCCTTATGGCTATCAGATCTATTCCGTGTTTTGAAAAGGGAGCTCTCAGTGGAATTGACTTAATTGTTTTAACGTTCATCGTAATGTCTTCGCCGTAAACTCCGTCTCCCCTCGTTGCTCCCCTTACCAGCAGGTCTTTTTCGTAAACCAGCTCAACGCTTGCACCGTCAAACTTTGGTTCAACTATGTACTCAACCTTATCGGTTCCGAGGAGCTCCCTTACCTTCCTGTCCCACTCCCTCAAGTCCTCTGCAGAGTAGGTGTTTTCTAAAGAGGTCATCTCAGCGTAGTGTTTAACCTTCTTAAACTCTCCGGTAAACGCCGGTGAAATTCTCTGAGTGGGAGAGTCTGGCGTAACTATTTCAGGGTGGGCCTTCTCAAGGGCCTCAAGTGCGTGGAAGAGCTTGTCGTACTGGTAGTCAGAAATTACGGGGCTTGCCTGAACGTAGTACTTATAGTCGTGATACCTGATAACTCTTCTCAGCTTTTCTGCAAGCTCTTCAGCTTCTTTTTTGCTCAGTTTTTTCCAGTCCTTTTCTGTCTTTCCTTCAATTAACTTTAACAGTTCATCTGTCAGTTTCTGGAGCTCCCTCTCCTCTGCCACTGTGTACATTTTTCCCTCCCTTTAATAGCCTCACTCCTAATAGTATAGTGAAAAGTCCAAAGAGTGTTACAAAGAGAATAGGTACTGCCGAGAAGGGAGAAAATTTGACCTCAACAGCTGGTACTCTGTTAAACTCTCTTACTCCCTCTATCCAGAGAAACCCTTTTTCTGATAGTAGAGGCCGGTTGAAAGATACCTTTCCTTCTGTTCTATTTCTGTTTTGTTCAATGAAGAAATTGCCTGTTATTCCGAACTTTCCAAATTCAATTCCTTTCAATCCAATTACTCTTTTATCCACCTCTACGTAACTGTAAGGGTACAGATAGAGAGTTTTGGTTTGCCAGGTGAAAGGAATGAAAATTAGAGTAATTAGTGAGAGGCCGGCGGTTACGTGGAGTATAACGTCAAGCTTTCCTTTACCTCTGCAGTAGAGGGTCTGTAAGGATATTAGAAAGAGAGCTCCTCCAACAATCAGTGTAGAGATCTTTAGTACTGTAGAGAAGAGAGCAAAATCGTTAAGAACTCCCGTAAGACCAACGACCCTTTTTTCAAATAGTGATACTGAGAACCCACCTATTAGAAACAGGAGTGAAAGGCCTCCCAACAACTTCACCGATTTAAAATTCATGGGTTCCCCCAAACAGGAAGTTGATCCCTAAGAAGAGGAAGAGAACCAGAATTCCGCTGGAGATAACGAGCCATCTTGAAAATTCTTTAAGTTTCTTGTCGTAAACGGAGTGGAAAACAAAGGCACTAAACAACCAGAAGCCAACGGAGAAGATAGATTTTGGATCTAACATAAAGACTTCTCCCCAGGCTAAGAAAGCCCAGAGAGCTCCGAAGAATAGAGAGGCTGTAAAGAGGAAGAATCCCCATTTGAAGGGTTTTATCACATCTGCTTCTCTATTGAAAAGGGAAATCAGTGAACAGCTCAAAAACACCCCGTAAGAGAGGATAGCGCTTCCAACGTGTATAAAGAAGAGTGGCGTTCTGATTATTGGCGGAATTGTCTTGATCTCTGTTGGTAGGAGTAGAGTTCCCAAAAGGAGAGCTCCCGAAAAGAACCCTGTTAATCTTAGTTCAGCCTTTGAAGCTATAGCTGTTATTCCAAAGACTGCTGTAAACAGGAGAATTGTGTCAAAACCGTCAAATATGGGTGGATAGCTGAATTTGAAACTTCTCCATGCGAGAATTCCTAAGACCACAGCGGTGGAAAGTATTATCAACCCTCTGTTCCTTAGAAGCCCGCCAGAGATAGAAGTAATAGCTCCTACCCCAACTATGAATTTCACCGGTTCCAAACCTGCTCCTCCTTTAAGGTTGATACAATTAAAACTGTTCTTTCTATACCTTTCAAGGAGGTGGTTTTGAGGACTGTAGATGTTTCAACAAAGTTTGATACTTTAAGAACTGCCAGAGCTGTTGGAAGAATTAAACTCTCTCCGAAAACCGTAAAGATGATTCTGAACGGAGAGATCCCGAAAGGAGACGTTCTTTCAGTTTCCCAGATTGCAGGGATGATGGGGGCAAAGAAAACGGCAGAGCTTATGCCTTTCTGCCACCCTATTCCAATTGACCATATTGAGGTTAAAACCCGTGTAGGAGAGGATTACGTAGAGGTTGAGGCTGAGGTTAGAGGAATCTGGAGAACAGGCTACGAAGTTGAGGCCATGAACGCCGTTTTAACGGCCCTTTTGAACGTTTACGATATGTGTAAAGCCTTTGATAAAAGTATGGTTATTGAAGAAGTAAAGCTTGTCTCTAAGAGCGGTGGAAAGTCTGACTGGGCAGAAGACCTTTCTGGCCTTAAGGCTGCCGTTATAACTGTTTCAGACTCAACAGCTGCCGGTAAGCGGGAAGATAAGAGCGGCCCTCTGGCGAAGCAGATTTTAGAGGAGTTTGGCGCCGAAGTTATCGGCTGTACGGTTGTTCCAGACGATAAGGAGAAAATAAAAGAGGCGGTTCTCAGGTTTAAGGAACAGGGAGCAAACGTTATCGTTACAACCGGTGGAACGGGTTTTAGCCCGAGAGACGTTACCCCTGAAGCCTCTGAAGAGCTCTTTGAAAAGGAAATGACCGGTTTCTCTGAGGCGATGCACGTTCTTGGTGTAAGGTTTACCCCTAAGGCTTTGATGTCCCGGGCAAAGGCCGGTCTTCTCTCTCCCAACTGTATTCTTATTAACCTTCCCGGCTCTTCTAAGGGAGTGGAGCAGAATCTGAAAACCTTTGCTCCTCTCTTTAAACATGCCCTTAAAATGGCTCAGGGAGGTGGCCACTGATAACTGTGGCCGTTATGGCCGGAGGGAGGAGCTCCCGCTTCGGCCGAAACAAACTCTCAGTACCCTTCAGGGGAAAACTTCTTATAGAGAGTGTGGTTGGGGAGCTCCGCCACTTTCCCGAAGTTCTCCTTATAACGAAAAACCCTCTCTCTTTTCTCTACTTAACCGATCGTTATCCAAATCTAAAAGTTATTCCGGAAGCCTTTAGCGTTTACTCTCCAATTTGCGGAATCTATACAGCTCTAAAAAGCGCTACTTATAGAAAAGTCCTGATACTTCCAGGGGACACTCCTCTCGTTAGAAAACAGGTCATTGAGAGGTTCTCGGTTCAGCTTCCCCCTGCTGTTCTAACAGAGAATGGGAAAGTCCATTCTCTCTTTACTCTCCTTTTGAAAGACCACATTATTTTGGTTGAGGAATTTCTGAAGCGGGGGAGACACCGTTTGAGGGAGCTCCACTCCCTTTTGAACTCCCGTAAGGTTCCCTTTTCACTCTTTGAACCCTTTGACTACAGAGGAAACTCACCGATTAACGTAAACAGACCGGAGGAGTACTATGAGGCCATCTATAGATGAGATTGTTGAGAGAGTTAAGCGGCGTTCTAACCCCGAAAACCTTGGGATGGTTTTAGTTCACAACGGAGTTGTCAGGGGGAGCTCCCGCTCCGGCGGTAAGGTTTCCGGAATGGAGCTCTCCTACGATAGAGAGAAACTGGAGCAGCTAATCTCTGAAATAGAGTCCCGTGAGGGTATTGAGGCTGTTGAGGTATGGCTCAACGCAGGCAAACTGAAAGTTGGAGACGACATTATGATCGTTGCCGTTGCAGGTCGCTACCGTTCAGACGTTCTGCCCGCCTTTGAAGAGCTCATCTCACGGATAAAGAGGGAGGTTGTTCTTGAAAAGGAGGTTTGACGACAGCCACTTAACAGACTTTGAGAAGTGGGTAATCTTTAAAAAGGGAACAGAGCCCCCCTTTAACAACAGATACTGGAACCACTTTGAAGATGGTATTTACGTCTGTAAACTGTGCCGTCAGCCACTGTTTAGGAGCTCTGCCAAGTTCCTCTCTTACTCCGGCTGGCCCTCTTTTGATGAGGCCATTCCGGGGGCTGTTAGGGAAATACCTGAGGAGTTCCCGGACGACCGTATAGAGGTTGTCTGTTCCCGTTGTGGAGCCCACTTGGGTCACGTCTTCTTCGGAGAAGGTTACACTCCAAAGAACGTTCGCTACTGCATAAACTCTGCAGCTATAGACTTTATTCCGGAGAGGGAAAGTGGCTCTGATTGAGCTTAGGAGTATAAAGAAGGTTTACAGACAGGGAGACCTTGAGGTAGAAGTTTTAAAAGGGATAGACCTTACCGTAAAAAGAGGGGAGTTTATCTCAATCGTAGGTCCTTCCGGTTCCGGTAAGTCTACTCTTATGTACATCCTTGGCTGTTTGGACAGACCCACTTCCGGTGAGTACTACTTAGACGGCAGGAACGTTCTGAATCTGCCAGATGAGGAACTTTCAAAACTTAGGGCAGAGTATATAGGCTTTGTTTTCCAGGCTTTTTATCTGATTCCCTATTTAACAGTTCTTGACAACGTTCTCCTTCCCGTTGGATATCTTCCAAAAGAGGAGAGGAAGAGGCGGTTTTCAGACCAGCCGCCCCACGAAAAGGCAGTTAAACTCCTGACTCGCCTCGGACTTGGAGAGAGGCTTCACTTTAAACCTGAGGAACTCTCTGGAGGTCAGAAACAGAGAACAGCTATAGCCAGAGCTCTCATCAATTCCCCTGAAATAATCCTTGCAGATGAACCAACAGGCCAGTTGGATTCGGAGTCAAGCCGGGAGGTTATGAAGATATTTAAAGAGCTCCACTCAAACGGGAAGACAGTTATTGTAGTTACCCACGATATGGAGATTGCAAAACATGCCCAGAGGATCGTTAAAATCAGGGATGGAAGGATAGTTGAATGAAGGCTTTTCTCTTTAAAGATCTCTTCCTTTCCCTTGTTCACAACAAACTAAGAACCTTTTTTGCTCTTCTCGGAATCCTGTTTGGCGTTGTTTCCGTAGTTCTTATCGTTGCTGCAATTGAGGGGAGCTCCCTCCTTGCAAACAGGGTTATTGAGAAGTTAGGCCCCGACTCTGTTCTTATCGTTTCAGGCTCAATAAAAAAAGGACCCCGTAGCGGTTTTCAGAACCTCACACTTGAAGACGTTAAGGAGATAGAAAAGCTTGAAGGAATCTTTGCCCTTACCTACGGTGTTGTTAAACCTATGACAGTTTCAGATATATCTACTTCAAAATTTACAACCGTTTTTGGTGTAGGTAAAAACTGGCTCCTTTCCTGGAACTACAGGATTGAGAAAGGAAGAGGTTTTACAGACTCAGACTTTAAAGACCTCAAAAAAGTTGCCGTTGTTGGCCACGATGTAGCCGACTTCTTCTGGCCCGGTCAGAATCCTGTTGGAAAAATTATCCTTATCGGAAAAGTTCCATTTAGGGTTATAGGCCTGTACGCCAAAAAGGGAAAAACTCCTAACGGTCACAATTTAGACGACAGAGTATTTATTCCCTTTCCTGTTTTTGACAGACTTGTTGAAAAGACCTACGGCCACATCAGTATTATCAGGTTTAGAGTTTTAAATATGGATGAATACAACCAGATAGTTGAAGAGACCCGTCAGATACTCCTGAAACACCATAAACCCGATGAGTTTATGGTAATAACCCCTGTTGTCGTTAAGAAATTCCTCTCAATGCTCTCTGCGACCCTTGCCTTCTTCTTAGGAATCGCCTCAACAACTGCGTTAATTGTCGGTGGGTTTGTCCTCTCGTCAATCTTCTACATTAATATCTACGTTCGTCAGTGGGAGATAGGTTTGAGGAGAGCCTTAGGAGCTACAAAAACAGATATTCTAAAACGTTTTCTCTACGAGGCTGCTCTCATTTCCCTTTTGGCCTCTTTTCTTGGAAACTTATTGGGAATAGCTGCCATAAGGTTTACTCTGCCTCTTCTCAAAATTCCTCTTGTTTACCCCGTTAAGGCCTTTGTCATTGCAACCCTCTTTACCCTTGGAGTCTGTCTCTTTGCTGTCTACTTCCCTGCTAAAAAAGGAGCCTCTTTTGAGCCCGTTTCGGCCCTCCGGAGGAAGGCGTGATGGTGGGAGCTCTCCTTTCTTACGCACGGGAGAATAAAAAGAGATTTCTCCTTTCCCTCATCGGAATTTCAATAGGGGTTTTTGTTCTTACCCTTATGCTCGGAATAACAAATGCGATGAAACTCAAGCTTGAAAAAGTTATTGGAAAGATGGGCTCCTACGTTCTTGTTGTTCTGCCGGGAGAGGTGAAAAACCTTGGAGGTAGAACGATTCAGCTTTCTTTCTATCCGACTCTGACTTTAGACGATGCAAAGGCCATAAAGGAGAAGTGCCCCGACGTTCTGGCAGTTTCTCCTTTTAAAAAGGTCTCTCCCAACGTTCACTACGATGGAAAGTCAATTTCAGCTTCTGTTAGAGGTGTTTCTCCAGATTACATTAGAATCTCTGGTTACTCTCTCCTCTGCGGTAGGTTTTTGACAAACTCAGACGTTGAAAACATTTCAGAAGTGGCCGTTTTAGGCTACAACGTTGCGAAGAAACTCTACGGAGAGACCTGCCCGGTTGGTAAAACCGTTTACCTCTTTAACGCTCCCTACCGTATCGTTGGAGTTATGGAGAGGATAGGGACAGATCTGAGCGGAGAGAATCTTGACGATAGAATTTACATTCCGATAACCTCTGCTGTTAAGAGGATTTCAAACGTTGACTATATAGATGGTATTTACGTTCTTCCCGTTTCTCCTCAGGCTTTTAAACCTGCAAAAGAGGAGATTTACTCACTTCTTTTGAAACGTCACGGGAAAAGGGACTTCTCTGTCAACTCTTATGCCGACCTTGTTAACACTCAGAAGCAGGCAATGGAGATATTCACAAAGCTTTCTGTAGTTGTTTCTTTTATCTCTTTTGGAGTTGGCGCCCTTGGTATTTTAGCCGTTATGACTCTATCAGTTTACGAGCGTTTGGTTGAGATTGGAGTAAGGAGAGCTTTTGGAGCTCCCCGCCGTTCAATCTTCTTACAGTTTCTTACAGAGTCTGCTCTTCTATCCCTTGTGGGAGCTTCTGCGGGCGTTTTCCTATCCGTTCTTATAGTTTTTCTCATCTCTACCGTTGCCCGCTGGCCCCTTTACGTTCCGATAAAGGAAGCTCTCTTTTCGTTCACTCTCTCCTTTCTCATCGGTCTCCTTTCAGGAATTTACCCTGCCGTTAGGGCCCTTTCATTTGAACCCAAGGAGATCCTGAGAGAAGAGTAGTTTAAATTCTTGTTAAAAATTCTTCCTTTATGAGACATATTTTGACCTATACTGGTGCTAATATAAAAATAGCTTAATCTTTAATAGCAGGAGGGAGAAGTGGGAAAATTCAGTAAACTGGCCTACTTTGACTATCCAGACTTCTTCGTCTTTGTTGATAGGTTCTGTCCCAACTGTGGAGCTCCTGTCTCTGTGAAGTTGGTAAACGGCAAAGAGGTAGAAACCTGTTTAAATCCTGAGTGTCCCTATCTCAGGGTTAACGAGGAAGAGAGGAGTCTTCAAAAGAGCCATTAAGGTTTGCTACTTTCCGGTGGAGCTCCCGTTTCGCTCTCTTTTTCTGTCTGTGAGAATAGGGCTTCTATAAACTCTTCCGGGTCAAATTTCCTTAAGTCCTCTATCCTCTCCCCTATTCCAACTAACTTTATCGGTATCTTCAGGTCGTTGCAGATTGCTACAACGATTCCCCCTTTTGCCGTTCCGTCAAGCTTTGTGAGAGCTATACCTGTAACGTCTGTAATCTCCTTAAAGGCCTTTGCCTGAGAGATGGCGTTCTGGCCTGTGTTTGCGTCTAAAACTAAGAGAATCTCTGCCGGCTGGCCGGGAAACTCCCTTCCAATCACTTTCTTTATCTTGTGGATCTCCTTCATCAGCCTCTCTTTGTTGTGGAGCCTTCCGGCAGTATCAACGATAAGAACGTCCTCTCCTTTTGCCTTTATGCTCTGAATGGCGTCAAACACAACGGCTGCCGGGTCTGTCCCTTCCTGTCCCTTAACTATCCTTACTCCTGCCCTCTCTGCCCACACCTCAAGCTGTTCTATTGCTGCAGCCCTGAACGTATCTGCTGCCGCCAGAACCACAGAGAGGCCAGAGTCTTTCAGCTGCTTCGCCAGTTTCCCTATCGTTGTCGTCTTTCCAACTCCGTTTACTCCAAGAACCAAAATCACAGAGGGTTTCTCTGTAAGGTTCAGCTCTCCCCTGCACTGCCTGAGGAGCTCCTTCATCCTCTCCTTCAGAACCTCAAGGAGCTGGTCGGAGCTCTTTATCTTCCTCCTCTTTGTCTCGTTCCTTAAGTACTCTATCAGTTCTAAGGTCGTGTTTACTCCAACGTCTGCAAGTATCAGCCTCTCCTCAAGCTCCTCAAACAGGCTCTCGTCAACCTTTCTTCCTGCAAAGTCTGAAAGCCCTAATGCATCCCTCGTTTTCTTAAGGCCTTCCTTGAAACTCTTTAAAATCTTTGAGCCTGTTAAACCTAACTTCTCCTCAACCTCTCTCTTTTTAACGGTGAATTCCAGCTTGTAGTTCTCCGGAACTTTCTCCTCAACCTCTTTTAACGCTTTCAGTGCTAAGTCGTAGAGCCCCTCCTTTATGTAGAGGTTGGCTATGTGGTAGTTGGCAAGAAAAGAGAGCTTCTCGTTCTGGCTGTTCCTTGCAACGTCGTAGAGGTTCCTCGCCTTCTGTAAATTTCCTTTATACTCCTCAATTAACCCTTTAAAGAACGAGGCGTAGTCCTTGCCTAACTCCTTTTCTAACTTCTCCGTGTAGGGTTCAAACTCCCTGTATATTGCAAGGTTCCTTACTATCTTTGCCGCTTCCTCTACAAGCTCTCCTTTACTGTAGATGAGGGCGTTTGCAACGGCCTCGGGAGCTCTCTTTTCGTTTTCCTCTGCTAACTTCAGCCACTTCTCCGGCTGGTTCGGGTTCTCCCGGAGCTCCTCCTCTAAACCCTTCTTCTTCCTGAAAAAGCCGAACATCTTTACTCCTTCCTCGGTTTTTGAGAAAAACTATCTGTTACAGCTCGTTTGTCAACTTAACTAACATGCAGAGGAGCTCGTAGGGTTTTCCCTCCTCCATCGCTTTAACGGCCATTTCTATTCCCTCTTCTACCTTTTCAACTCTACCTCCTGCAACGAGGGCAAAACCTGCGTTCAGAGCCACAACGTCCCTCTTCGCCCCCTTCTCATCCCCTGTCAGAACTCTCCTTACAATCTCTCTGTTCTCCTCTAACGTTTCCCCTCCCTTTATCTCTGAGAAGGGAGCTCTCAAGAGGCCAAAGTCCTCCGGCGTTACTGTGTAGCTCTTTATCTCTCCATCCCTTATCTCCGTTATTTTCGTTGCGTCGCTTATTGTTATTTCGTCTGTTCCGTCCTTACCGTGAACTATGAAAGCCCTCTCTGTTCCAAGTTTCAGTAGAACTTCAGCCAACTTCTCAGTCAGTCTCTCGTCGTAAACTCCCATGAGCTGCCGAACAGCCCCTGCAGGGTTTGTCATAGGCCCCAATACGTTGAAAATCGTCCTTATTCCAAGCTCTTTCCTTGGCCTTACAACACTTGCCATTGCCGGGTGGAACTTTGGAGCGAACATAAACCCGAAACCAAGCTCCTCAATACATCTTGCAACCTGCTCCGGCTCAAGGTCTATCTTCACTCCAAAACTTTCCAGAATGTCTGCACTTCCGCACCTGCTTGAAACAGACCTGTTCCCGTGTTTTGCAACGGGAACGCCACACGATGCCACAACAAGCCCTACAGTTGTAGAGATGTTAAAGGTTCCCTTTAAGTCACCTCCCGTTCCGCAGGTGTCAACAATCCTTTTCCTCAGCTCCTCACTCAATGGAACCTTCCTGCTCTTTTCCCTGAGAACCTCCGTTGCTCCTGTTATCTCCTCTACCGTTTCTCCTTTACACCTGAGGGCTACCAGAATTCCGGCTATCTGAACGTCTGTAAGCTCCCCTTCCATAATTGAGCTAAAAAGTTTGTATGTCTCATCCCTTGTTAAGTTCTCCTTCTCCACCAACCTGTTTAAAATCTCTCTCACTTCCATCTTCTCACCACCTCTCCTGCATCTATTATCTCTGCGCCTAAATTTTTTGCCTTTTCTCTCTCAACCTCTAAATCTTTTAGCCTGAAAAGGTGACTTTCACACCTGCAGTCTGTTGCTCCAAAACCGACAACCGGCTCGCTTCCTTTTAAACTCTCTGCTAAACTGCACTCAAACTCTTTCTCTCTGAATACCCACACTTCAACAGGTTCAAACCGGCTGTCTGTTGTTATAAAGTCAAGGTGCCAGTGGCGTTTCTTCTCCCTTTTCAGGTGCCTTAAAACCCTCTTTTCAAGGCTTCCCATTGCAGAGCCACAGTAACAGTAAACGCCTTTCTTCAGACTGAAAACCCTGCCGCTTCTAACCTTTACAGTCAAATCTCCTTTCAAACGGAACACCAGACCGTAGCTTCCCTTCAGCTGCTTACCCCCTCTAAGGGCATCCTGGGGAGAGCCCCCACCTCTAAGGAGTCTCCACCTTCAAGCAGGAACCGTCTGTATCCCACGTAGGCAACCATCGCCCCATTGTCAGAGGTAAACTCCATCTTCGGCATAAAAACGCTGTATCCCTGTTTCTGGAGCTCCTTCAGTTTCTCCCTCAACAGGCTGTTTGCAGAAACTCCTCCAGAAACGGCAATCCTCCTAACTCCCGTCTCTTTCAGAGCCCTTTTCAGTTTTCCGACTAAATACTCAACTGCCGTTTTCTGAAATGAGGCTGCAACCTGCTCTGCCGGGTAGCCCTTCTCAATCAGCCTCCTTACTGCTGTCTTAATTCCGCTGAAGCTGTAGTTGAAACCCTTTACCCTCGGTTTTGGGAGCTCCAAATACTCCCCTTTAAACTCCCTGTATATCCTGTCTATCACGGGCCCTCCCGGGTATCCGAGGTTCAGCATTTTCGCCACCTTGTCGTAGGCCTCTCCAACTGCGTCGTCTAAAGTCTTCCCGATTACCCTGTACTTTCCAAACTCCTCTGCAAGAACTATTAGCGTGTGGCCTCCGCTTACAACAAGCCCTAAAAACGGATACTCCGGCTCACTGCCTATAAATGGCGAGAGGAGATGGGCCTCTATGTGGTGAACTCCTTTAAAGAGAACCCTTCTGCAGAACGCAACTCCCTTTCCAAAAGTAAGTCCAACCAATAGGGCGGGTAGAAGGCCGGGAGCTCTGGTAACCGCCACAAGCTGTATATCATCTACGCCAATTCCTGCAACTCTAAGAGCTTCTTCAAATACAACATCTATGTTCTCTGCGTGTTTCCTTGCGGCAACTTCCGGAACAACCCCTCCAAAGGGCCTGTGGAACTCGTACTGAGAAGAGACGATATTACTCAGAACTAAATTCCTGTGCCCGTCGTAAACTGCAACAGAGGTATCGTCGCAGGATGTGTCTATTCCAACTACTATCACTACTCTACCTCTAAATCCCAGTAGATTTCCGGTCTGTGTCCCAATCTCTCTTCAAACTCACCTGCTATCTCAACAATCTTATCTGCAACTTCTCTCTTAACCTCTCTACTCTCTGCAACAACCTTCAGGCAGGCGTCTATGTATATTTCACAGACGGGAACAACCTCAACCCTTTTAACTCCCGGTATCTTCTCAACTTCTTCAACAATCTTCTTAACAAAGTCCATCTCTTCCATCTGCTACTCCTTCTTAAGAACAACTATCTGGTTTCTGAGGGTTTTAACGGCCGTGTTGAAGAGCTCCCTCAGGTCCTGATACTCTTCAACGGGAATTACGCTTTTGTTGAGAACCATCTGTGAGTGGAAGTGGAGCTCCCTCCCCTCAACCTTCCACTTTATTGAAAAACTGCCTACTCTGTTTTTGAAACTGTAATCTTCAGGCTTCAGATATAGTGTGTACCCTGCCGGGAGTTCCAACTTTACGTCTGAAACCTTCTCCATCTTATATCCAACAACGTATGGATATCTCCTGCTTTTTGCCGCAACTAAACTTACAAGCCTGTTATAGTTAGGGGTTGGAAACTTTGCGAGCATATAGTGGGAAGTTATAGTTCCGTAGTTCCTGTCCTCTCCCTCAATCTCTATCCACACGTCTTTCCTGTTTAAGTCTCTGTAGTCTGAAATCTCATACTTCTCAACGTCAAAGCCAGGAGAGACTTTTGCGGCCAGCTCCTCAACGTGTCTCTTTATCTGTTCGGAGGGAGCTCCCGTCAGCGTTGCCCTTTCTATAACTCCGTAGATTCCTGTATAGTCAAACTTAAATTTGCCTTCTAAGCTTCCAAACGGTTTAAGGATGAACTTACCGCTGAACCCTTCAACGTTTGCATCTGGTGGAAATACCGGCGTTTGGGCAACGTTTCCTTTCCCCTTCTCAACGTCAACAATCAGAACCCTTCTTCCCTGATCGCTTGGGGGCAAATAACCGAAAGGAACAAAGTCGGAAGTTGTGTCCATAAAGAACCATTTACCCTTCCACTTAATTGCCGCTATCTCGTGGTTAAAGGCCGTAGGCATCGGCATTTCGGGGTCCATGTTCGCCCTGCTGAGTGTTGGAATGAGAACCGGATACCCCTTAACGCCTATAACCTTCAGCATTGCAATCAGGAGTGTTGCGTGGTCTTTACAGTCTCCGTACCTGTTTCTGAGGATTTCAGAAGCCCTGTGGGGTTTATACCCGTTTATTCCAAACTCCATTCCAACGTACCTGATGTTCTGTGCAACGAAGTTGTAGATAGCCCTTATCTTCTCTTCTTCTGTCTTTTTACCCTTAACAACCTTCAGGGTAGTCTCCCTTACAAGTCTGTCTGGCTTAACAGCTTCTTTAGATAGATCTGAGTACCACTTTGCAACTTCCTGCCAGCTCTTTAGAGACGTTATTGCAACCCTTTTTGCCACTTCTTCAAACGGGGGCATGTTGGGTTCTTTAACTATCGGAGGAACGTTTTTTACTTTCCAGGAGAGCTCTATAAACTTTCCGAAATCTTTTCTTACCGGTTGAGACTCCTTTTCGTTCATGTTGTACGTTTTGAACCTGAAATACTTTCCTTTAGGAATCAGCGCTTTAAATACTGCTTCTCTAACAGGATACTCGTCCTGCAGGTAATCCGTTTCCCAGAACTGGTTTTTCATGTAGGGTTTAACGGTTTTCAGAACGTAAGCGTACTTAATTATGGAGCCAACTCTGACCCCCGGCATTGAGATCGTTCTGTACTTAAGGTCTGAATAGATTGGAGCTTCTGATACAAAAGGCGGATAAACTGTATTTATTGCATTCTTTCCGGGTTTTAGGACTTTTCCCTCTGGGGTTACAGTGTAGGCGTAAAGAATCTTTAGTTTCTGATGTTCTGTTGAGAACGGGATAACTATCTCACCAAAGTCCTGAATTCCCCTTTTTCCCGTTATCTTTACGGCCTTTTCTTCTCTCCAGATTTTCCTTCCATCGGGGAAGAACTTGACGCTACACCTGTCGTAGAGGACTACAGCTCCGTAGTTTTTCTCTTTAGCCAGAGAGGGTGTAATAAGAAACAGAACAGTTAAAATGGCGGTTAGAAGCTGTTTCATCTCTTTCCTCCTTTTTTACTCTACTATTCCATCCTCTTTTACGGCTTCAACGATTTTTTTAATTACCCTATCTATGAGCTCCTCAGATTCAGCTTCAACCATTACTCTGAGAACCGGCTCTGTTCCGGAATACCTGATGACTATTCTCCCTCTGCCGGAGAGCTCCCTCTCCACCTCCTCCTTCGCCTTCTGGAGGTTCTCTAAACTCTCAAGTGGCGGTTTTTCTTTAACTCTAACGTTTTCAAGCTTCTGAGGGAATGTATCTATCCCTTTGAAAATTTCGCTCATCGGTTTTTTCAGAGACTTCACAATTGAAGCTATAAGAACGGAGGTCAGTATCCCGTCACCGGTCTTTCCAAACTCCCGTACTATTATGTGGCCAGACTGTTCCCCTCCAACTACTGCTCCAACTTCTTTCATCTTCTCTGCCACAAACCTGTCTCCAACTGGAGTTCTGTGTAAGTTCATTCCCATGCCTTCAAGGAACTTCTCAAGCCCTAAGTTGCTCATAACTGTTGCCACAACCTCTTTTGACTTGTCACTGAAATGTGCCGCTAAAATTCCTATTAATTTGTCTCCGTCTATTACGTTCCCCTCTTCATCTACGGCTATGCACCTGTCTCCATCTCCATCGTAGGCAAACCCCATGTGGAGGTGGAGCTCCCTCACTTTCTGGGCTATGAACTCCGGGTGGAGAGCTCCACAGCCATCGTTTATGTTCTTCCCATCCGGTTCTGCGTTAAAGGTAAATACCTTTGCTCCCAGAGCATTGAATACATCTGGAGCTATCTGGAACGTTGCTCCGTTGGCGCAGTCTATCCCTATCTTCAGACCCGCTAAGTACCTTCCTGCAGACTCAAGGTGTTTCTTGTACATCTCAATCAGGTTGTAGCCGTCAAAAACCCTCCCTATCTCGTCTGGGTTTGCCCTTGGGAGTTCATACTTGTTGAAAATTACAAGCTCCAGCCCCCCTTCTTCGGCTTCAGAGAACTTCTCCCCTTCCTGGTTAAAAAACTTTAATCCGTTATACTCGTAAGGATTATGAGAAGCCGAAATCATTACTCCACCCGAGAACTCTCCCTTTTCAACAAAGAATGAGATGGCCGGAGTTGGAACAACTCCAACGTCAACGATATCAACACCTGTTGCCGTTAAACCACCTATAAAGGCCGATTTAATCATGTCAGACGACAGCCTTGTATCCTTTCCTACAACAACTGTATGTTTTTTGTCCGGGAACTTTGCATTTAGATACGTTCCGTACGCCAGACCGATTTTCTGAACCATCTCAGGAGTTAGTGGATATCTGTTTGCTATTCCCCGTATTCCATCAGTTCCGAAGAGTTTTCTCTTTACTTTCATCTTTCTCCTCCAGGAAAATTTCTACTTTCTTAGGTTCAACTCTGTAGCTTGATTTGAGTTTTACCTCTAATACTGCAGGAAGTTTTACTTCTGAAACGTCTACTTTTTCTGTTCTTACAGATATAACACAGCCTGCAGTATCTTCAGGGAGGGATACAACGGCGTAGTTTGGAATTACTCTTATCCTTACTCCACTTTTAAGGCCCAACAGTTCCGGTTTTATGGGAACAGCCTTTTTTATTAGCTTCTCAAGTTTAACTTCTATTTTTTTTGGTTCAAAGTCTTTTAGATTGAGAGCAGAGTTTGGTAACGCTATCATCTGCTTTGTCAGGTTTATACTGATCCATTCTTTAGTTTTGGGTATATCTGAAGGGAGGACCACTTTAATTTTTCCCTCTTCTTTTAACCTTAGTATTTCTTTCCGATATCCTTCAACCTTTAACTTTAAAGACTTAGGTTTGTAGTCAACTATTTTGTAATCCCCTGTGGAAACAGGTTTGTATTTAAGCACTAATATCGCCTCTGTAGTTTCCTTATTTGTTGCGAGGAACCACAGAAGAATCGCAAAAACTATGGCTAAAATTTTGTAGTGAAAGTTTGTTGTCACAATTTTATACACTTTCCTCATCTACTTTCCTCTTAAGAAGCAGAAACTTTCCTTTTTTTTCGGGAGTTTTTATCAGTAAACCTTTCAGAACTTTTTTAAGTTTTTGGGGGTCAAGGTTTTTTATCAGCTTTCCACCGTATGAAACGGAAACGCTCCCGGTTTCTTCTGAAACAACTACAGCTACAGCATCTGTCTCTTCTGTTATCCCAATTGCTGCTCTGTGCCTCGTTCCAACGGTTTGTGGAAGGTTGGGGTTGAGTGAAAGTGGCAGGAAAGCTCCGGCTCTGTAGACTCTATCCTTCCTTATAACTGTTGCTCCATCGTGAAGAGGTGTTCCCGGCCAGAAGATTGTTATGAGGAGCTCCTTGCTCACCTTTCCGTCAATAACTGTTCCTGCTTCTGTGTAGTTGTCAATGTCAATCTCCCTCTCTATCACAATGAGGGCTCCAATCCTATCTTCAGACATGGTAGCAGCTGCTCTTACTATCTCCTCAATTACCCTTTCAGCTTCCTCTTCTGAGGAAAATATCCCGAATTTCTGCTCACCGAGTCTTGCTAAAAGTCGCCTTATCTCTGGCTGGAAGATAACTATAAGGCCAAAGGTTCCAACTGTTATTAAACTGTTAAACAGGAAGGAGAGGGTGTACAGGTGTAGGGCTTTTGCTATAACTCCTAATATGAGGAAGAGGAGCAAGCCTAAGAGAACCTGAACGGCCCTTGTCTGTGATAGATACCTTAAAACCCAGTAGATGATTGCTGCAACGAGGATTATGTCTATAACGTCCCATAGGCTTATGTTGGGGATAAACTCTAACACTGTGCCTCCTCAATAGCCGAGAGGAGCTCTAAAGCTTCTACGGTCTCCTTTACATCGTGAGCCCTGACAATCTTAGCCCCGTTCATAGCTCCGATTACAGCGGCCGATATGCTCCCTGATAGCCTTTTCTCCGGAATTTCAACCCCTGTTATCTTCCCTATAAAACTTTTCCGTGAAGCGCCTAAGAGTATTGGCCTTCCTAAAACCTTCAGCTCTTTTAAGTTCTTTAGTATACATAGGTTATCAACGAGTCTCTTTCCAAAACCTATCCCTGGATCAACTATCAGCTGTTCTCTGTCAACCCCTTTTTCTTCTGCTTTTTCAAAAACTTCCTGGAAGTAGTCCAATATCTCGCCCATGACGTCTTCGTAGTAGGGGTTTTTCTGCATGTCTTTCGGTTTTCCCTTTATGTGCATCACAACGGCAGGGCACCTAAATTTAGCCACAACTTCTGCCATCCTTTCATCAAACCTGAAACCGCTTATATCGTTAACTATATCTGCTCCTGCGTTGAGTGCTTCTTCTGCAACTCTGCTTTTGTAGGTATCAACCGATATGAAAAATTGGTTTCCTATCCTTTTTCTTACTTCCTCAATTACGGGAATAACCCTTTTAAGTTCCTCTTCTACAGGAACCGGATCTGAACCGGGGCGGGTTGACTCTCCACCGATGTCAATGATCTTTGCTCCCTCGTTTAACATCTCTTCACACCGCTTGACTGCTGCGTCTACTCTGTTGAATTTTCCACCGTCTGAAAAGGAGTCTGGCGTAACGTTGAGTATTCCCATAACAATCGGTTTTTTGAGGGAGAGCTCCCTTCCTCTGTACACTATGGAAAATTCCTCTTTCTGATAGTTTTCATAGGCTTTTTTCAGCTCTTCCCCTAAATTTTTTAAACCGTAAGGTTGGGCCTTCAGTTTCTCTGCAAGCCGTTTAAGCTCTCTCTCGTTTACCATCAGTAAAACCGTCCAGTTACCCGGCTTGAAGGCTGAAGCACTCCTTGGAACGGCACAGTCTCCCCCTACAGATATGGCATCCTGCTTCAGTATGTTTGCTCCTCTTGTGTCTATTCCCTCTATCTCAAACAGGTAGGTTTTCCCTTTCTGACTCAGTATCTTTATTCCCTCGGGGGTATTTCCTAACTTTTTCAGGTACTCAGAGAGCTCCTTCTTGTTTTTTATCTCCTTAACCCTTACTTTCACTTTAAAATCTCCGCTACATTTAATCACCGAAAATTATACTTTCGGGTGGCGTATGAGAACAGTGATAACTACTCATAAAAACATGGATTTAGACGCCCTTGGGGCTGTTGTGGGCTTGAAGAAACTTTACCCCGATGCCCTTGTTGTCCTTCCGGACACAAAAGGTTCAGACGTCGTCAGGCTCTTAAAGGAGAACCCCGATATTCTGGAGTACACAGAGGGGAGTTCCTTTTCCGGTTCTATTGACCGCCTCATAGTTGCAGATACAGATTCCCTTGATAGGGTACCGGAGAGCGTTCGTGCCGGTATCACGGAGAAAACAGAGATTATCGTCTTTGACCACCACTCCCGGAACTTTGACCTTCCTGCCGAAGTTCACTACAAAGAGGCCGGTTCAACCTCTTCAATTGTCTCTCTCCTTTTAAAAGGAAAGGGACTTGTCCCTTCTCCCTACGAAGCTTCTGTTCTCCTCCTCGGCATCTATGCAGATACCGGATCCTTTACGTACCCATCAACAACTCCTTTAGACTTTGTTGCCGCTGCCTACCTTATGGGAGTTGGGGCGGAGATTTCTTTCGTTCGTCGCTACCTTCCCGGAGGCCTTACAGATGCGGAAATTGACGTTCTGAAAGTTTTAAAGGATAACTTGAGAACTACAGAGATAAACGGGAACCTGATCGGGATAACCTACGGCCGTTTTGATACTTACATCGGAGACGTTTCACACCTTATAAGCAGGCTCCTTGAAATAACTGGTCTTCCAGCCCTCTTTGGAGTTGTTGAAATTCAAGGAACAACCTTCATCATTGGCCGTTCCCAGAGCTCCAGAATTGACGTATCAAGAATTGCCGAGAAGTTTGGAGGTGGTGGCCACCCAGAGGCCGCTTCAGCATCCCTTAAAGGGAGAACTGTCTTTGAAGTCCTTGAAGAGCTGAAGCGTGTTCTTCCTGAAACCGTTGAACCACTGAAAAAGGCCAGAGACGTTATGACCTCTCCCCCCATTACAGTTTTAGAAAGTGAAACTGTTTCAAATGCCCGGCTAACCCTTATGAAGAACAGCATAAATGCTGCTCCTGTTGTAGATAGGAGCGGCCGGCTTTTAGGGATCGTTACCAGAGCTCTCCTTGACAGGGCCGTTTACATGGGTCTTGAGGAAGAGAAAGTTTCAGAGGTTATGGAGAGAGATTTCTTAACAGTTTCCCCAGATTCTCCTTTAAACCTTGTTGAGGAGATAATAGTTGATAGGCACCAGAGTTTTGTTCCCGTTGTTGAAAACGGGAAACCTGTTGGAGTAATAACCAGAACAGATCTGCTCTTAAACGTTTACAGAAGTGAAATCTCTGAAATTTCCTCTTTCTACAAAAAGCGTCTCTCCTCTTCACCCCACTTCAGGAACGTTTCGGAGCTCCTTAAAGGATTCCTTCCCGAGAATCTCTACAACCTTGTTAAGAAAATTGGTGAGGTTGCAGACAGATTTGGAGTAAACGCTTACATAGTTGGAGGATTTGTTAGAGACCTGATTTTGGGCCGGAAGAACTACGACATAGACATTGTGGTTGAGGGAGACGCTACGCTTTTTGCAAAGCAGATTGGGAGAGAACTCGGGGCAAAGGTTCACACCTTTGACCGTTTCAAAACGGCAACCCTTATCTTTCCCAACGGGACACGTATAGACATGGCCTCGGCGAGAACCGAAGTCTACAGAGCTCCCGGCGCATTTCCGGAAGTTGACATGGCTCCTCTGAAGAAGGACCTCTTCCGGCGAGACTTTACTATAAATACTCTTGCCATAAAGATAAACTCTTCAGATTTTGGCCGACTTATAGACTTCTTCGGGGGCCTGAAGGATATAAAAGACCGGAAAATTCGGGTTCTCCACTCTCTCTCCTTTGTTGAAGATCCTACCAGGATACTGAGGGCTCTCCGGTTTGCCACCCGCTACCGTTTTGAACTGGGCCGCCATACGGAGAAGCTCCTCAAAATGGCCGTTGAAAGAAAGCTCTTTAAAACCGTTGAAGGTCAGAGGATTTACCACGAACTTAAACAGATAATGCTTGAGGACAACCCATTGAGAGTTCTCCTAAAGCTTGAGAAATACGGCATACTGAAAGAGCTCTTTCCCGGCCTTAACTGGAACCGCCATAAAAAGGATCTCTTTGAGAGGGTAAGGAAACTCGTTAACTGGCATAAACTCACGTTTCCAAACCGAGAGACAGATTATCACCTTGTTTACTTTGGAGCTCTCTTCTTTAAAGAACCTTTAAACAGAGTTGAGGAGTACCTGAAAACCCTTTCTTTTCCCGAAAAGGAGACAGAGAAACTACTTAATTTCTTAAGGGAGCTCCCTCAAACGGTTAAACTCCTAAAAAAGGCCGAAACTCCCAGCCAGGTTTACAGAACCCTTGAAAGAAAAGGAGATGAGTTCCTCCTCCTCATTGCAGCTGTTTCCCCTGAAAAGGAGATTTCTATCCTCAATTTCATGAAGGAGTGGCGCTTCATAAAACCTCTTGTTTCCGGTGAAGACCTTAAAAAACTTGGCCTCAAGCCAGGTCCCAGTTTTAAAGACTATCTTAATAAGATAAAATATGCAATCATAGACGGTAAGCTTCCGAAGGATAGGAGAGATGAACAGTTAAGAGCCCTCAAGGAGCTTGTTAATGCAGCAAAAACTTCTTGATTACTTTGAGTTTTTCTCCGTTGCTCTTTTAGGTTTCTCCCTTGCTTATTTAATCTCCTCTATCGTTTCCCTTAAATTTCCTGATGTCCCTTCTTTCAGACCTTTAAACGTTAACTGCTCTTTTCCCTCTTACACCGCCGATTTTATGGTTGCAAAAGAGGGGTTCTTTAAACCTCGCACCTCTCCCAGGCAGATTTCTGTTCCGGTTATGGAGGAGACTTTTTCCTTAGGTGAATACACGCTTAAAGGAACTATCGTCTGTGGTGGTTGTGGTCACAGTATGGCCATTCTTGAGAAGAACGGTAAGTCTAAAATACTCTCTGTAGGGGAGGAGCTCCACGGTTATAAACTGGTTAGAGTCTACCCCGATAGAGTGATTTTCTCAAAGGGTTCAAGGGAAGTTATCCTCGTTCTGAAAAGCCTTAAAAAAGTAAACGTAAGTTCTAACAGTTCTTCCTTTAGTTCAAATAGAAACTCAACCAACACCTTTACTGTTAAAAGGAGTGAGGTTATTAACCAGATATCGTCAGGGGACTTTCTCCGTTACATAAACATCGTTCCCGTAAATAACCCTTCGGGTCTTAAGGTAACTTACGTCAGTCCGAGAAGTTTTATCTACAAGTTAGGCATCCGCCCGGGAGACGTTATCCTTTCAATTAACGACATAAGGATAAAAACCCCTGAGGATTCATTTTCTGCTTTTGAGCAGCTGAAAAACGCTGATTCAATAACCGTTATTGTTCTCAGGAACGGAAAGAAGGTGAAACTCCACTATGAACTGGAATAGGAGAGGTTAAAATGGTCAGGAAACTTATTTCTGCGTCATTAATCTGTCTTGCAGCTCTCTACCCGTCAGTTTCTTTCTCTCAGCAACCCACCTCTGTTCAGGTAAACTTTGAAAACGTTGATATTAAAGATTTTACAAAGGTTGTCAGTCAGGCTGTTGGGAAAGACATAATAGTTCCACCCAACTTAACCGGAAAGATAACAGTTATTTCACCTAAACCGATACCCAAAAGGGAACTTTTTAACCTTTACGTTGCAGCCTTGGATGAGCTTGGATATCAGGTTGTTGACTACGGAAGCTACGTCAAAATAGTAAGAAACAGACACGCTGCAAGGGAATCAACCGCCGTTGCCAGGGGAAGACTTGACGGAGGAGATAGGGTTCTCACTTACGTTTACCTTCCCCACCACCTTAACGTTCTGAACCTACAGGGTCTTGTTCGGAATATGCTCTCAGATATAGGTAGGGTAAGTTTTGTAAGGGATGCAAATGCCATAGTTGTGACCGATAAAGAGAAGAACCTCCACAGGCTTATGGTTATACTCAACAGGCTTGACAGGACTCCTGTTAAGCTTCAAATAGCCACATTTACTCTGAAAAATGCCAATGCGAGAGACGCTGTAAAAGTCCTTTCAGCTATTCTTGATAGAGGGTTTGCTTTTGACATTGCCAGAACCATTCCTATTCCTGGAAGAGATTACTACCACTTTGCCGTAGATGAGAGAACAAATACCGTTTTCCTGGTGGGAACTCCTGCAGTTATAGAGCGGGTTAAAGCCCTCCTTCCCCATATAGATACCCCGGTTTCTGTTAAGTCGGGTGACATTCATATTGTGAAACTTAAGTACGCTTTCGCAGATGACACGGCAAAAGTTCTTGATTCACTCTTTAAAGGAGTAAACAGTAGAAGGTACGGTTTGACCGGGCCCGTGAAAGTTGTTGCCGATAAGGGCAGTAATTCCCTTATTATCCTTGCATCTCCTCAGGACTTTTCTGTTGTTAAGGATGTGATTTCCGGTATAGACGTCAAACGGCCTCAGGTTTTTGTTGAGGTTCAGATAGTTGAGATGTCTATGGACAAGCTCCTGCAGATGGGGGTTGAGTGGAAGTTCCTCTCCCGTGGTGAACACGCCCCCTTTGGCGGTAGCCTTTACGGTAACCTTCCCCTCCAGCCTGGCTATCCGTCAGCTTCCCCAGGTCTTCTCCTCGGAATTGCCAAGTGGAGAAACGGGACTCCCGACATAGGGCTTCTCCTCAACGCTTATGCTAAAGAGGGCGGTGTAAACGTTATTGCAACTCCTCAAATTCTTACACTTGACAACGAAGAGGCTGAGATAAACATCTCAAAGGTGATACCTTACTCTACAGGTCTTAAGTACGATGCCAACAACAACCCTGTCATTTCTTACGACTACAAAGATGTCGGTATAGTCTTAAAGATAACTCCCCATATTACCTCTTCCGGAGAGGTTCGCCTCAAGGTTTACGAGAAAGTTGAAGATGTTGTCGGGTATGCAAACGCCGATCAAACGGCTCCTATAACTTCTAAGAGAGAAGCAAAAACCACTGTTGACGTTCAGGATGGTCAAACTCTTGTAATAGGTGGGCTTATAAAGAGTAAAAAACTCACAACCATTGAGAAAGTTCCTATCTTGGGGAATATTCCTATAGTAGGAAACCTGTTTAAAAAGACAGGCCATCAGATTGAGAAGACGAATCTCCTCGTCTTTATAACTCCTCACGTTGTCAGGAACCTTGAAGAGGAAAATAGCTTAACGGCATCCAAAATAAGGGCTTACATTAACAATATAAAGAGTATTCAGAGATCAAGAAAAGGAATATTCTCGGACTTTAAAGGATTTGGAAAGTTTGAACTGAATCAGGAGACGGGATTTAATGTTAAGAACCTTAACTGAAAGTGAATTTATTGATAGGTTAGTATCTTCCGGGCTTATTCCTGATAGGGGCTATTCTTCTTTTAAGCAGGTTTCAGGCATACTTAAGTGGAACCTGCCGGAAGTTGAGGAGCTTTTCAGAAAGAGCGGTTTTGAGTTTTACAGGGAGCTCCCCTCCACTATCAGTGAAGAGCTACTCCAGAAAGTGCCCCTCCAGATACTTAAAAAGGAGCGCCTCATTCCCCTTTCTGAAAATGAGAACAGCGTTACTGTGGCAACCGATAACCCCTTTAACTACGAGGGGTTAAAAAAACTTGAGTGGTTCTTCTCAAAGCCTGTGAGGCCGGTTGTTGTTCCTTTTGACGAGATTACAAATTTCTTCTCTTCTGGAGATTTAACTTCTGAGGAGTCCCAACTACAGGAATCTTACGGTGAAGACCTCCTTACCGTTGAGGAAGAAGCTCCAGCAGTCCAGTTTATTAATGAAATTCTAACCCTTGCAGTTAGAGTTCGTGCCAGCGATATCCACTTTGAACCTTTTAGAGACAGAATGAGAGTAAGGCTCAGGGTTGACGGCGTTTTGAAAACGGTGAGGGAGCTCCCCGTCTCAAAAGTTCCTCCCGTTATTTCAAGGCTCAAAATTATGGCAAACCTTGATATAGCGGAAAAACGCCTCCCTCAAGATGGTCGGATAATGGTGCGCCTGGGGGGGAAAGAGATTGACATCAGGGTTTCAACCCTTCCCACCTACTTTGGTGAGAGGGTAGTCTTAAGGCTTCTGTCAAAGGAGAGCATCCTTTACTCAACAAAGGAGCTCGGACTACTTCCCGACGACTACACAGTTTTTTCAAACCTCATCAAAACCCCCCATGGAATCATATTGGTCACCGGTCCAACCGGTTCAGGTAAAACCACAACTCTCTACGCGGCCCTTTCAGAAATCAACAGAGAAGAGATAAACATAATTACGGTTGAAGATCCTGTGGAGTATCAGCTTGAAGGTATATCTCAGGTTCAGGTGAAACCGGAAATTGGCCTCACTTTTGCAAGCGCTTTAAGGAGTATACTGAGGCAGGACCCAGACGTAATAATGGTTGGAGAGATAAGGGATAGGGAGACTGCAGAGATAGCAACTCAGGCAGCTTTAACCGGACATTTAGTCTTTTCAACTCTCCACACAAACGATGCTCCCTCTTCCATAACCAGACTTATTGATATGGGAATAGAACCTTTCCTTGTTGCATCGTCGGTTATCGGTGTTGTAGCCCAGAGGCTCGTAAGGAAGGTCTGCCCCTACTGTAAAGAGCCGTATACTCCTACACCTCAAGAGCTGAAAGATTTAGGTCTTACCGATTTTACCGGCAGTTTCTACAGAGGGAAGGGGTGTGAACACTGCATGGGAACCGGATATCTGGGCAGAACGGCCATCTACGAAATACTGAGCCTTGACAAAGAGGTAAAGAGACTCATCCTTGAAGGTCGCGATAGCGATGAGATAAAGGAGTTTGCCGTTTCAAGGGGTATGAGAACCCTTAGACAGGATGGTGCCCAGAAGGTGAAGATGGGCATAACAACTCCAGAAGAAGTTTTAAGGGTTACGAGAGGATAATGGCTGTCTTCTCTTACAGAGCTTTAGACAGTAATGGCAGAGAGGTGAAGGGAGTAGTTGAAGCTCCTACAAAGAGCAGTGCCTATGCAATCCTTAAGAGTAAAGGCATTTACCCGTTAGATCTCTACGAAGAGAGAACTGAAGAGTCAGAAAGTTTCCTCTTTAAACTCTTTAGAAAAACCCCTTCTCCTTCAGAACTTACCCTCTTTTTCAGGACACTTTCCACACTGTTAGAATCGGGCATTCCCATAGTTGATGCTGTAAACTCCTTTACAGAGGGAGAAGAGAAAGAGCACCTGAGAGTCTTTTACAAAAAGTTGGTGGATAGTCTTAAAGAAGGACTTTCTTTCACAGAGTCCCTTAAAAGAGCAGGAGTAAAGGATCCGGTTATCCTGGCTCTCGTATCTTCTGGAGAGCGTTCTGCCCTCCTCTCCAAAAACCTTGTTATGGCGGCAGAGCTCCTTGAGAGACGCGAATCTATAAAGGGGAAAATCCTGCAGGCTCTGGTCTATCCGTCAGTTCTTTTAACTGTAGCCTTCGGCGTTGTTGTTTTCATGCTTGTTACTGTAATTCCGAAGGTTAAGGCCATTTACAGTACGGCAAGGCTGGAGCTCCCCCTTTCAACCCGCTTCCTCCTGTTTATTAGCTCATTTATTCTTGAGCACTACTTTGTCCTGTTGATTCTCCTTATAGCCCTGTCTCTTTTCCTTCTCTTCTTTTCCCGTAGAGAAAAAGAGCGGTTGGATGCCGTTAAACTGAAACTTCCTCTAATAGGAAAGCTCTTTTGCTACGCTGAGCTTGTAAAATTCTTTACAACTTTTGGGGACCTCCTCTCTGCCGGAGTTCCTGCAGTTGAAGCTTTTAGAACAGCCACGGAGACTGTTGTAAACCTTAATCTAAAGCAGAGTTTTCTCAAAAATATTCCCGACTTTGAAAGGGGAATTCCCTTTTACCAGATCCTTTCAAGAATAGCTCACGTTCCAGGGGTTGCTGTCCAGCTTATAAAGGCGGGGGAAAATTCCGGTAACTTATCCCAGATGAGCCTAAGAGTAGCAAAGTTTTTGGAGAATGAACTGAACTTTAAAATAAAAAACTTGACTTCACTTTTGGAGCCTGTTACTATGCTAATTGTGGGTGTTGTTATTGGTTTTATAGTTTACGCTTTGCTTCTTCCTATTCTGAGTATTAGTACTATAAAAGTTTTTTAAGAATTACGGGGTGTGATTAATGGGGTGGTTGGTAAAGTTCTTTAAAGGTTCCGATTACCTGGTTCCCGCTCTTGATGTAGGTACTTCCTCTCTAAAGCTGGTTCAGTCTGAGAGGAAAGGGAATAAGTACAGAGTAAAAATATTTGGAAAGAAAGAGTATAGAGAGCAGGTATTCGCTGGAGTTGAAGTAATTGATGAGTTTGAGCTGGTTGATACAATTAAAGAGCTCTACAAGGAACTCTCTATAAAAGATAAAGAGGTAATAATTCACATTCCCCTTTCTGCATGTTTTTACAGTGTTATCAGTATACCTTCCTCAAAAAATCCAGAAGAAGCAGTAATAGACTATATGAAGAGCATAATAAACCCGGAAGAGTTCTCCCTCGTGAATATAGATTACAAAATTCTTCCGGTTTCAGTAGAAAAAGGAAATGTGGATATAGCCATTGCTGCTATAAGAAAGGATTTCCTTGAGAGCCGAATAAAGATTCTTCAGGAAGCGGGGCTTACCCCTGTTGTTATAGATATAGAACCGGCTGCCATAAATAACCAGTTTTACCTTAACAACCCAGAAAAAACAGTTTCTCCGGTCTGTTTAGTTGATATAGGGGCATCCTTTACCAAGGTCCTTGTCTCTTTCGGCGGTTATCCTTATATCACCAGGAACGTAGAGATAGGTGGTCAGGCCATAAACGAACAACTACAGAGGGAATTTATGCTCAGTTCTCAAGATGTGGAGCTCCTTAAAAGAGGAGAAACCGTTAAAGATGTTACCTACGACGATGCTTTCAGTGTTATAAAGAAAGTTCTGAGGAAGATAGCTACAGAAATAATGTGGACAATAGATAACTTTAAAGACCGTTTCAACCTTGAAGTTGAGTCTATTTACCTCTACGGTGGTTCTGCGAAACTAAAGGGTATTGTGGATTTTCTCGGGGAGCTCTCCGGTTTAGAAGTAAGTAGAGGGAATCCCTTAGGATTTTCAGGTATTTTTGGTAACGAAGAGTTTGACGTTGCATCAGGACTAAGTATCAGATATAAGGGTGACGAAAATGCTAAGGTTTAACTTCGCAGAAACCAAAGAATCAACGTATTCCAAGTATCTTAAACCCGATTTGATTTTCTTCTTCCTGATTATTCTCTCCGTTATTATCGGAACTTACCTCTATACAGCTACGCTGAAACAGGAAATAAGAAGTGCTCAACTGCAGATAGACAGTCTCAATCGGGAAATAAGGAGATTGCATCAGATCCAGAGAACAGAGAAAGAGCTTATTTCACGGAAGAAAGAGCTGCAGAGAAAGCTTGAGGTGGTTTCTCTCCTTGATAAGAGAAGAAAAGTTCCCGCTTTTCTCTACTTTTTTGCAGATCCCAACAACGTTAAAGATATCTGGATAGATTCCCTTAACTATTCAGGAAATCAACTACAGCTGGCAGGTGGCACTTTCAATATCAAGAAGTTTCCATACTTTTTAAAGATATCAGAAGAAAACCTTGGTAATATTCTGTTCCGTAAAACGTTTAGACAAACTTATGAAAACAGAGAGCTAAACTACAAAGTGGTTTACTACAAATTTAACTTTGGCCTGGAGCTAAAGAATGGAACAGCTCATTAGTCTTTACGAGAGATGGCTTCATGTTCCTCGCTGGCAGAAATGGATACTTATTCTAATCTTTGGTTTTCTCTTAACAGCTCTTATTTATTACTTCCAGATAGCCCCTCTTAAAGAGGAGCTGAACAGAAAAAATCAGCAAATAGAGTCTCTTACCCTTACAGTTAACAGGCTTAAAATTGTAGAAAAAAGGAGACAGCTTCTTGTTAAGGAACTTGAAAACCTTAACAAACAGATAGAGCAGATAGAGAGCAGATTACCTACCGGAAGAGAAGATGTCAGTCAGATAATAAAATCCATAACGGATGCCGACAGCGGTATGGTTGTGAAGCTTATAGAGAGGCAGACTGAAAAGAGGCACAGGTACTACATAGAATTTCCCTATAAAGTTGAACTTATAGGAAACTATCCAGATTTTATAAGGTGGTGCGAAAGACTTTCAAAGGCAAATAGAATAATCAATTTTGGTGACATGAAAATAGAGTCTATCTATTCATTAAAGAGAGGCTGGCAGGGAAGCCAGAAACATTTTATCCCAAAAGGTTCAACCATTAAAGTAACTTTGAAAATTAAAGCGTTTACTCTAACGGAGTAGATATGAGGCTGTTAATTTCCATTTCATTAATTTTGCTGCTGAGCAGTCACGCTTATTCTCAGAAAGTGGAAAGTGTAAAGATGGTTGATCCTTTTATTAACCCTATAAAAGTAGAAGAGGAAAAGCTTAAAAAACTTAAGGAACAGAAGGAAAAGCTTAATAAAGAAGGGAAAAAGCGGACCGTAAATCTCTTTAAACCGGCAATTCCCAAACCTCTGGATGAATTAAGTATTCAGGGGGTTATAAGTTCGGTTAAGGGTTATCTCCTCATAGTTCTTGATCCAGAAACTGGAGAAACTTACATGCTGAAGGAAGGAGATGCCATTTCTCCATCTGAAAAAATTGTAAAGATAACTCCTACAAGAGTTGTTATAGTACGCTACTTTTACAAGAAAGGTAAGCTCTTTAAGAGTTACGAAACCTTAAATGTAAATTCGGAGGGATAACATAATGTTGAGGAGAATTCTTCCCTTGGTTCTGGTCTTTTCTTCCCTTTCTTATGCAGGTCAGCTTAAAAGTGTTGATTTTCTATATTCTTCAGAGTCGGCAGGTGGTATCAATAGAAGTTTTTTAGAAATAGATTTGGTACAGAGTGGTTGTTCCGTTGTTCCAGAGAGAAGTAAAGGTAGCAAAATAGTTGTTAAGCTCAAAAACTGTCAGTTAGATAAGCCGTATTTTGTGGGAAGAAGAGGAAATTTTGTAAAGAATGCAAAACTTATTCCAAAAGGTAAAGATTCTGTTTTGGTTGTAAATTTATCCAAACCGGGAGTTTTAGAACTTAACAGAGCCAAAAATACAGTAAAGCTAAAGATATTAGAAGGAGACTTTATAAAACCTGAAATTAACTCTATAAAAACAGTAGGTGGGGAAGAAGTAGTCATTGATTTCCCTCTACCCGTGAACCCTACTTTTGAGAAAGTGGGAAACAGACTGATCCTTAGTATTCCCCATGTTAAACTTGAACCGGGTAAGGAGCACGTTAACTCGGCCAACGTTAGATCTGTAGTTTTTTCTAACTCGGCAAAAGGCGGGATTATTACACTTGCCCTATCTCCAAAAGTTGCTGCTGTAGAGGTTTTACCGAAGGAAAATCAGGTTTTTGTGAAACTGATGTCTTCAAAAACGAAAACTGCCTGGAAGGAAAAACGTTCCCTCAGAGTTGAGGGTCCTAAAGTTGCTCTCCATTTTACAAATGCTGACGTTAAGTCTGTAATAAGGGCAATAGCAACTGTTGCAAACGTTAATGTTGTTTTTGATCCTGAAGTTAATGGAAAGGTAAACGTTGATTTTAAAAAACCTGTTCCCTGGAAAGAAGCTCTAAAGGCTGTTCTTGAGCCTCTTTCCCTCACGTATATAGAAACACCCGACTATTTAAGAATACTTCCAAAATCAAAAATAGTGAAAGAAGAGAAACTGGAACCTGTAAATGAGTATATTGTTCCACTTAACTATGTAAATGCATCAGATCTTGTTAAAGATATAAAGAATATGTTAGGGAGCTCCGACAGAGAAAAAATAGCCGTAAATAAACAGACAAATTCCCTTCTACTCAGGGTTACCCCTACTCACTACAGGGACATTCTCAGGCTTATCAGACGGATAGATAAACCGAGGAAACAGGTTCTCGTAAAGGCCAAAATTGTTCAGCTCAGCACTAAAGCAGAAAAGGATTTAGGTTTTACATGGTACATTAGCGGTTATAACCGGTTGGGTAATTCTCCTGCTTCAACCTATACTACGGGAAGTTACGGTTTTAATACCGATAACTACACTCCTCTAATTAGTCCCGACTCCTACATGAACCTTTCAAACATTCCTGTTATGAACTCAACACTTGCTTTGGGCATTCTTAACCGTTCTCAAACTTTAAGGGTGGAGTTGGCCCTTAAGG
>Ga0256831_1000158_pt1 | contig 35436 bp, 30 predicted proteins | sample 132544metaG_FD_189087 | JGI IMG/M metagenome (GOLD analysis project Ga0256831, IMG submission 189087) | Hydrothermal vent microbial communities from Lau Basin, Pacific Ocean - 132-544 | ecosystem: Environmental > Aquatic > Marine > Hydrothermal vents | place: Pacific Ocean: Lau Basin | collected...
CCTATACCCTGGTGCGGATCAAAGAGCGACCGACATCCGGTGTCAAGTGTATGCTCACCCGTTTTGTCGACAAGGCCGCTGTTGCGGACAAGCCTGAATCCCATGTACTGACCAGGTATGAACCGATCAAACAGTCTCATTTGCAGACAGCTACCAGGATGAATGCAACCGCGATGTTGACCAGATATGCCGATGAAATATATGTCCTTGACCTGCGCGTCCAGGACCCGAATGAAGAAATCAAAAAAATTCCGACCCAGGGTGATGCGATCACCAATGAAGGCATGCTGACCAGTGTCAAGTACTGGCTCAACACGCCCCAGATTATTGTCAGCGAGGGAACCGCGCCCAAGCTGCCTATTCATACGAAAATGCGAATCCTCTTCCATGATGGTCACGAGGAACCAGCCGAATTCCTCACCAATCGTATTGTCGATAAAAGCAATGAAGAATTTGAAGACCCGTGGTTTTAATCGGCAATCCTCAATCCATCCCAGATGAAGTTACTGACCCAGCGTGAATTTTTAGGGCACAAGCACCTTCATCCGTGTTTATCGGTGTCCATCCGTGGTCTAAATCGAACAAATCAACCCGCCATTGCGGATTTTTTGCCTGCCATTTTGATATTGTCCCGGAGGGCTATGCCTGGGTGCCTGCAAAGACCCGACCGGCGACAATACCAGCCTCGTAAAGACCGAACAGGGGAAAGGAGAGCAGGGCTGTTGCTGTAATATCACCGGCCGTGAGGAGAAAAGAGAGAATAATGATGGCGATGTAGAAATAGGTGCGTTTTTTGGAAAAATGGCTGCGGCTGACCAGGCCTGTTTTCATGGCCATTACCATGAGAAATGGTATTTCAAAGGCGATGCCGAACGCCAGCACCATGCGGGCGACAAAGGTCAGGTAGAGGCCGAGTTTGGGCATGGGCTGCAGGTTGTCTCCGGCATAACTCATGAAAAAGGAAAGCATTTTCGGAAGGACGATAAAAAAGGCAAACAATGCGCCTGATGCAAAGAGCAGGGTGGCCCAGAGAACGATGCGGCGGGCAAGTCGCTTTTCCTCAGGCAAAAGACCGGGGGCGATGAACATCCAGGCCTGATAGAAAAGGACCGGAAAACTGACAATTATTCCGGCCAGCAGGGAGAGCTTGATATAGCTGATAAATGCCTCGGTCAGTTTGGTGTAGACCATGTGATCGAGTTTTGGATAGGCCAGAAAAAGAGGGCGCATGCAGAAACCGGCCAGTTGATCGATAAACAGGTAGCAGACTCCGGTTGCAACCGCAATGACGAGAAAGCTGATGATCAGTCGCTGCCGAAGTTCCTGGTAGTGGGGAGCAAAATGTTCGAGCGCTGCTCTCATGCGGGGGATACGGGTGGCTGTTCACCAGGTTCCGGTGATTCGTTGTTTGTATCCTCTTTCACCTGGTGGGGCGGATCGGGTTTCTGCTTGCGATCCTGTTCCCAAGGCCGGTCTTCAAGGGGCTGGACGTCGATTATGGCCTCATGCTCTTCCTCGACAGAATCGTTGCCGTCGCCATTGGCCCTGTTTTCGTCCACCAGCAGATGGTCCTGCAGGTCGCCGGCTGTTTTTTTCAGCTCATGGTGGACATCACCGAGAACATTGCCTTCCTCATTGATGGTTTCCTTGACCTGGTCAATGGTTTTCTTCAATTCCTGTATCCCTTTGGCCAGAGACCGGGCCAGTTCAGGAAGTTTGTCCGGGCCGACCACGATCAGGGCAACCGCCAGGATGACGATCATTTCAGGAAGACCTATTCCAAACATGTTCCGGTTCCGGGTTAGCAGCCTCCAGTCGGAGTGTGCGGATAAAAGATATGTCGATATTTGACCCTACAGGCGGTCGTCACTCTACGGTATTCGGCAATAGCTGTCAAGCCGTCTTGTCCAGGGAAAGACCTGTTGGCTGCCGAACTATTTGGCAGAGACTGTTCTCTTTTGCACCGGTTTTTTTCGCAGGCCGTCTATCATGTGGAGGATTCCAAGCCGGGGGTTGGTCAGCAACATCCTTGGGCCGATATGTCGCATTATTTTCCGGATTTTTTCTCTCATTTTCGGCTTGTAGCAATGAATCGAACATTTTCCGCAGGTTGTTTTCCCCTCCTGGAAAGGACAGGCCTGCAGCCGCTTGCGTGCATAGGCAAGCAACTCGCTGCAATCGGGGCAGAGCTGTTCCCTGTCATGGTCATCTTGTGGTCTCTGATGATTTTCGCTGCAATAACGGCGGATCATTATTTCGATGGTTGCAAGCTCCCGTCGCATTCGTGGGTGGGTGGACACCTTTTTTCTCCGTAACTGTCTTGTTGTAAGGTTGTATGGAAAAACTGCACCGGTGAATTCTACATCTATTGGTATGACTTTCCTTGATCAAGGTCAAGCGCCATATCCATATCCAATGTTACCACCAGGTAGCACGCGCAGGCGGTGGTTTGTTACCGGGGGGTAACGATATATTTTTCATATTTTGTATCTAACTGATCTGTTGGTGTTTTGTAATATGGAATATTATTTGCAAATTTTTGACAGATAACAGAGCAGGGGTATGGTGAAAAAACAGTACACCCTTGATGGCTCAATAAAACTTCGATCTACTGCGTCGTGTGTCCTGTGGCGATTCGTTGGCATACTGTATGTATAGTCAAGACCCGCCACAGAACACTACTTCTCGGAGTCTACGCTTTGCTCCGCTTACCTGTATATCTGTGTTTTTACTTAGCCATCTTTAAGTATTGCCTGGACTTTTTACGAGTTCATCACCCTTGACAGGAAAGATTTTTTAGAGGTTGTCAGGACAACGCATACCATCTTTAGGGCCTTGGCCACGTTGTTTTTTATGTTGCACGGGGGGATATGGTGCCGGAATACAAATCAAAGTCGTATACGCATATAGTCTGGATTCTTCTGGTTCTCGTCGTCGTCGTTATTGCCGGAGTATACGTAAGGGCCAAAGTGTTGCCCAAATCGTTTGGGGAATTTGGTCATTACAGGGGGGATGCAATCTTTGACGAAATGAACCGTCCCATTCGTAATGGAACCAATTCTTCCTGCCTGGTCTGCCATCCCTACATCAGGGAGATGCATCTCAATGGCGTTCATCATACCGTCTCCTGTGAGTTCTGCCACGGTCCGGTTGCCGACCATGTCAAGGATGGCAAGGTCATCGCCAAGCTGCCCAAGAAGCAAGGGAAAGAGATCAAACGCCTCTGCCTGCGCTGCCATAACCAGATTATTCGCGCCCGACCCAAGGAATCCATCAAGATGATCTCCATGCCGCAGCACCTTGAAGAAAAACATGTACGTACGGATCATATCTGTAATCAGTGCCATAATGTTCACGCGCCGCTTATGTGGGTCAAAGAGGCCAGGGCCATGGTTGGCGTTGAGGAGGACTCCAAATGATGAAGGGTATTGAACAGGAGATTTCCCGGGACCGTCGGGCATTTATCAAAAAGGTTCTCGGCGGAACCATTGCCGGTTCACTGTTGTTGGTTATTCCTGCCGGCGCCATGGAACTGGACAGGATTCCTGAGCAGATTCCCGGCATGCGCAAAGAAAAAGGGCCGTTTATCACCGGCAGAAAATTTGCCTTTATTGTTGATATCACCCGTTGTATCGGTTGCGGGTCCTGTTGCGTGGCCGACAAGAATGAATACAAGGTTCCGGACGGCAACTATCGTACCTGGGTGGAACGTTATGTGATCGATGACCATGACAATGTCTATGTTGACAGTCCCAACGGCGGCCTGGACGGCTACCAGGAACCGCGCCGGGACCTGCCCCATCCAGTCCGCGATACTTTTTTTGTGCCCAAGCTCTGCAACATGTGCGAGCATCCGTCCTGCGTGCAGGTATGCCCGGTGGGCGCAACCTTTCAAACCGAGGACGGATTTGTCCTTATCGATTATAAACGCTGTGTCGGCTGCGGCTATTGCGTCCAGGCCTGTCCCTATTCAGTACGCTTTATAAATCCTGAAACAAAAACCGCGGATAAGTGTACCTGGTGTTATCATCGGGTGCGCAAGGGGTTGCTGCCTGCCTGTGTCAATGTCTGTCCGGTCCAGGCGCGTAAATTCGGTGATTTGAATGATCACGAATCGGAAGTGTATAAAATTTTGCACCAGCCGCATGTCATCTCGGTGTTAAAGCCGGACATGGGCAATAAACCGTCGCTCCATTATGTGGGCCTGCGAAGGGAGGTGGTCTGATGAGTCCGGAACACGGAGCAGCGGTGGCAACCGCCTTGACCAACTATGTATTTCCCAACGACCTTCATGTGCACTGGTCTTTGATGATCGTGCTCTATCCTTATATCACCGGTATTGTAGCCGGCGCCTTTATTGTATCCTCGCTCTACCATGTTTTTCATATCAAATCATTGAAGCCGGTTTCCAGGTATGCCCTGGTTTTTGCGCTGGCGTTTCTCGCCTTTGCCACCGCGCCTCTTCTGAACCATCTCGGTCATCCGGAGCGGGCGATGAACATGATGCTCACCCCGAGCCCGACTTCGGCCATGGCCGGATTTGGCTATATCTATTCCGCCTATGCGGTTGTCCTGATTCTCGAAATTCTGTTTATCTACCGGCCGACCCTGGTCGCCCTGAAAAAGAAGGCGCGCGGCGGTATGAAACTGCTCTATGGTATCCTGACCATGGGCAGCGATAATCTGTCACCGGAAGCCCTGCGGGTTGATCACAAGATTACCGCCTTTCTGGCTGCCATCGGCATCCCCATGGCCTGTACCCTGCACGGATACGTCGGCTTTATCTTTGGCGGCGTCAAGGCCAATCCCATGTGGGCAACCCCGCTTATGCCGGTCATCTTTCTCCTCTCGGCCAGTGTGTCCGGTATCGCCGGTATTATCCTTTCCTATGTGGTCATACGAAGGTATACCAATAAACCCATTGACATGGATTGTGTTCGGACCTTGATCAAGTTTCTCTGGGGATGCTTTATCCTCGATTTTGTTTTTGAGATGCTTGAACTCTTTTCCCATGCCTATATGGCGACCCATCACTGGGAGGCCCTGCGCGATCTTTACCTGGGCCCTTTGTACTGGAGCTTTATTGTGGCCCAGGTCGGGATATTTTCCGTTATTCCCTTTATCGCCCTCGGCATTCTTTCCCTCGTAAAACTATCTGACAGATTCGTGATGAAGTGGGGATCGGTTCTTTCGGCCATGATCCTTATCCAGGTCCTGCTGATGCGCTGGAACGTTGTTATCGGTGGTCAGTTGATGTCCAAGAGTGAACGGGGCCACGCGGTTTTTCATCCCGGATTCTTCACCAAGGAGGGGATCGTTGTCTCCATAATTATAATGACCCTGCCTGTCGTCTTTCTCTGGCTGCTCAGTAAGGTCTTTCCCTTTTGGCTTGACGACGATCCGGCAGTGGAAAGGCAATCTGCCTGACAGTTGAAAACAGTGCTTGTCCGAAAAGGGGATCAGGCATGTTTTTATGCGCAATCTGTTATTTTGTTGATCGTTATGTTGTTGAGGTATGGTGGTTTATTGGAAACACCTTAAAAGGAAAAGGAGGGTATGCACGTTGAAGACATGGTGGGAGTAGGGTGGATCAATTACGTCTACCAGTGGTTCGGGGAACGAATTGCCCGGTTTTTTTTATTGTAACTTGAGGTTCATATCAGGAGGAAACTGAATGAAACATTTGAAAAAAGCATTTTGTATTGCGGTCCTCGGACTTTTTGCTGCCGGCTCGGCCTTTGCCACCACCGAGCAGTCAAAAAATACCCAGGACGCGGCAGTCAAGGCAATTAATGTGAAATGCATTAACTGCCATCTAAAAGAAAACAATTCCCTGGTCCAGCAATGGAAACATTCACCCCATGCTGCCGCCCAGGACGGACAGATCGGCTGTTACAACTGTCATGCAGCGGCCAAAGGCGATGAGCTTGGCTATCAACATGAGGGGGCCTTTATCAAGACCATCCTGTCGCCACTGGACTGTAAGTTCTGTCATGAGCGGGAAGTAAAAGAGATGGTCAACTCCCATCATGCCACCGCCGGGGAGATCATGGCGTCTCTGGACAATGTCATCGGTGAGGTGATCTGTTCCATGCCTGGTTCCAAGGCCGATGCCGTCAACGGCTGCTGGCAGTGTCACGGAGGTATCATTAAAATCCAGAAGGACAAGAATGGTAAACCGCTCCATCGCGAGACAGGCGCGGTTATGATCGATCCCATGACCTGGCCCAACACCGGTATCGGCCGGATCAACCCGGACGGTTCCAAGGGCTCCTGCATGGCCTGCCATTCCAAGCATTCCTTCCGCTCTTCCGTGTCCCGGCAGCCGGAAAACTGTGGCAAATGTCATCTTGGCCCCGATCATCCGCAGAAAGAGATCTATGAAGAGTCCAAGCATGGTATTGCCTATTACTCGGCCGTGCGTACGGCAGGGGCCAACGGGATGAATATCCTGAAAAACGGGACCTGGGTACTGGGCAAGGATTACTACACTGCGCCCACCTGTTCCACCTGCCATATGGGTGCCTATGTCAAGCTGGATGGTGGTATTGCCCAGAATACCCATAATGTCGGCGACCGTATTTCCTGGACGCTGCGGCCGAAAGTTTCCGTCAAGTTGAACCGGGCAATATTTGCCGACGGTACGGTCACCGATATTCCCGGTGATATTGCGCCCCAGGTTGGGCAGAAGGCAACCTTTAAGACCTATGTTGTCCAGGACGGCAAGTTTAAGAAGGTCAAGGCGGAAAAACAGGTCGTCAAGGTTCTGTCGTGGGAAGACCGCCGCAACAATATGAAGGGAGTGTGCAAGTCCTGTCACGGATTGCAGCAGGTGGAAAATTTCTACAAGCAGTTTGACTCCCTGGTTGTGACCTATAATGAAAAATTTGCCAAGCCGACCAAAAAGCTGTACGGCATGGCCAAAAAGGACGGTCTGGTCAAGGGTTCCCCCTTCCATTCACCACTGGGATGGACCTGGTTTGAGATCTGGCACCATGAGGGTCGTCGTACCCGCCACGGTGCTGCCATGGGTGGACCGGATTATACCCATTGGCATGGACTCTATGAGGTTGCCAGACATTTTTACTATGAGTTTATCCCTGAGCTGATGAAACTGGCCAAGGAACACAACATGACCGCCAAGTATGAAAAGGCCGTCAACGAGATCCTTGCCCGGCCCGAGCATCAGTGGTATAAACAGGGCTTTGGTGAGGCAACCATGTCTGCCATCAAGGCTGAGCAATCCGAACGTTACGGAGAAAAGAAGTAACTGATTGGTTTTCCATTAACCGTTATCGCCCCGGTTCCCGGCATGGGAACCGGGGCTTTTTATTCAGGAGGATTCATACCCATGATCGATTTACACCGGCGATCAGGCAGGGCCTGTGTGTCGTGCTGTTTGTTGTTTTTGTGTACACTGTTGCTGTCGTATCCCGTCATGGCCCAAAACGGAGAAGACCTGACCGCTGATGTTGCCCGGCTCAACCTGGGGCTGCACGGCTATGGTATTGGTCATAAGCTCACCCCAGCGCAGAAAAAAATTGCCCAGGCCCATCCGCAACCAGATGCCTATGCCGGAACCTATAAATTTGTTGACCAGGACATTGTAGTCGTGGTGGACGAGAAAACCGATACCGTGCTTGCTTTGTACAAACGGATCGTTAATGCGGACAGAAAACAGGTAAAAAAGATGGTGGCCGCCCTGATGGACAGGTTTGGCCTGCCAACCACCATGGCCCATGACAAGATCATCTACTGGGCATATAACCGGCATGGGGCAGTTTCGGAAGATGATTTTGAACGGGCAAAAAAAAGTAAACAGATTCCAGGGATTGGTATTATCGCTACCGTAAAGCTTAACTCGGAGATAGAAATTATACCCGATACGGAGAAAAAGAAGGAAAACGAGACAACGTCTGAAACGGAGGCAACCAAACAGCCGGCAACCGGCACCATCTATTTTATCATCACTTCCGATCCCCTGGTCCAGGCCTTTCTCAAAGGAGATTAAGCCAAAAAATCGTTGCAAAACAATGTATTGGCGGGGATTTTCTGCGAAAAATACTCCGGTTTGACTTTTTTCTCCCGGTCGGCTATATTTTTCCGGTTCTGATGGCTGCTGTCTTCCCTGCGGGGAGGCCAGATCAGCCTTTTTCATTTGTGCATGGTTTGCAATGGGTTGTCTTGGACCTGCCGACCATGTACCCAACGAATTCATGAGGAGATTGCCATGGCCAGCGTGGTGGTGGTTGGTACCCAGTGGGGTGATGAGGGAAAAGGGAAGGTCGTTGATCTGCTGACAAATTATGCCGACTGTATTGTCCGTTTTCAGGGTGGGAACAATGCCGGCCATACCCTGGTGGTGGATGGGGAAAAATATATTTTTCACATTATCCCCTCGGGCATCCTGTACCAGGAAAAGACCTGCATGATCGGCAATGGCGTCATCATTGATCCGGGAGTACTTTTGCAGGAAATGGATGAGCTCAGGGAAAAGGGGCTGCCCGTGACCCCGGAACGGCTCATGATCAGCGAGAATGCCCATCTTATCATGCCCTATCACAAGATGCTCGACCATGCCCGGGAGGCCTCTCTGGCCAAGGGCAAGAAAATCGGCACCACCGGCCGCGGCATCGGCCCCTGTTACATGGACAAGGTGGGGCGTGTCGGAATCAAGGCTGGAGACTTCCTAGACTGGGGACAACTTGTTGATAAATTGCAGGCCAATATCGAGGAAAAGAATTTTTACCTGACCAAACAGTATAATTCCGAACCTGCCTCTTTTGATGAGATAAAAAATCAGTTTGAGCAGTATGCCGATGCACTATCTCCGTTTATCGGCAATGTTTCCGTTGCCCTTGATACGGCCCGCAAGGCCGGGAAGAATGTTCTTTTTGAGGGCGCTCAGGGAACCCAGCTTGATATCGATCACGGCACCTATCCCTTTGTGACTTCATCCAATACCATTGCCGGTAATGCCTGCATAGGTTCCGGTTTTGGTCCGGCCCATATCGATGAGGTGATTGGTATTCTCAAGGCGTATACCACCCGGGTCGGGGAAGGTCCTTTTCCGACCGAGCTGCCCGAGGGCGATCCCATAGGTGACGAACTGCAGAGAAAGGGCGGAGAGTTCGGTGCCACCACCGGCCGCCGCCGTCGCTGCGGCTGGCTGGATATGGTAGTGGCCTCGGATGCCGTTCGCCTGAACGGGTTGACCGGGCTGGCCATCACCAAGCTCGATGTTCTTTCCGGACAGAAAAAGCTCAATATTGCCCGTAAATACATGGTTGACGATGAAGAGTTCACCTGCATGCCCGGCAATATTCGGAAAACGATAAAGGCAAGGCCGGTTTATGAAGAGGTTGCAGGCTGGAACGAGGATATCAGCGCTGTCCGGTCCTACGAAGACCTGCCGCAAGAGGCCAGGGATTATGTCAGCCGTATTGAAGATATTGCAGGCGTTGCCCCGATTATCGTCTCTGTTGGTCCGGACCGGGAAGAGACCCTGCTGCTGCGCAATCCCTTTGAGCGGTCCTGAAACCAGGTGTGTGGCCGGACTTGCCAATTCAAGGAAAATGATTACAGAATAAGAATATCCGGCACTGGTAGCCCGGCGGATGCAATTCCGGCCTGGTCGCCTGCGCCAACAATTTCTGGAGTATAAAAATATGGCCCGTATAACTGTCGAAGATTGCCTGGAAGCCATTGGGAACCACAATCGATTTGCACTCATTCATCTGGCGGTCGAACGAATACGCCAGCATCGGGAAGGGGAACCCTTTCTGGTCTCCGGTAAAAACAGGGAAATTGTTATGACACTGCGTGAAATTGCCGCCGGCAAGGTCACCTTTGACAACATTTTTCAACTGCCTGAAGAAAGGAAAATCCAGGAGGCCGAGCATGCCGCGGCCCAGGAGAGCGACGCAGCAGCTGAATCTGCCTGAGAAGCACCAGTGATGTGCGGAAATTTTCTGGTTCTACTTCCGTTGAGAAGAATGGTGTCCAGGTTCTTTGCGGAAAATCCCAAGCGGTAGGTTATGAAGAAGTGTTATTATGAAATTCTTGGTGTCTCCCGGGATGCCGACGGCGATGTGATAAAAAAATCGTATCGCAAGCTGGCAATGAAGTATCATCCGGATCGCAATCCGGGAGATGCCGAAGCCGAGGCCTGTTTTAAAGAGGCGGCCGAGGCCTATGAGGTGTTAAGCGATCCTCAGAAGAGACAGCTTTACGATACCTATGGCCATGAGGGTCTGAAAAATACCGGTTATCATGGTCCTGGATCCAGCGAAGATATATTTTCCCATATGAGTGATATCTTCGGTGATCTGTTTGGGTTCGGGGGCCGGAGACAGCGGGACCCCAATGGTCCGGTCCCTGGTGATGACCTTCGTTATGATCTTGAAATAACGTTTATGGAAGCCGTACACGGGGTGGAACGGGAGATCGAGATCACAAAAAGAGAAACCTGCTGGACCTGCGAAGGTTCAGGTGCCCGTCCCGGTCATCGACCCCAGACCTGTCCCAGTTGCGGCGGTCGCGGCCAGGTAATACGTTCACAGGGATTTTTCCAGGTCAGCTCTACCTGTCCGCAATGCCATGGCAGTGGCCGGGTTGTTACCGATCCCTGTGCGGATTGCAACGGGTCGGGCCTGGTCAATCGTACCAAAAAGGTCAACCTGAAGATTCCCGCCGGTGTGGACAGTGGTTCCAGGATGCGTCTTTCCGGTGAAGGAGAAGGCGGCCGCCGGGGCGGACCGTCTGGAGACCTGTATATTGTCATTCATGTTGATGCCCATGATTTTTTCCAGCGGGACGGTCAGACCATTTATCTCAAGTATCCCCTGTCAATGGTTCGGGCCGCTTTGGGCTGCGAGATAGAAGTCCCCACCATTGACGGCTCCACAACGTTGAAGATTCCGGAGGGCACCCAGTCTGGACAACATTTCACCATACGGGGCCAAGGTGTTGTCAGTCTGCGGGGCCGCAGGCGTGGCGATATGATTGTCGAGGTCCAGGTACAGACTCCGACCGGTCTGAACAAGAGGCAACGGGAACTGCTTCGCGAGTTTGATGAACAGTGTCGTGAACAGGAAGAGGAAGGATTTTTTGCCCGTCTTTTACACGGACACCTTGGCAGGCACAAGGGCAAGCATGCCGAGACAGACAAAAAAGAAAAGGTCCGTGGAGACTGATTCATGAACGAGCAAGCCGGCTTTACCCATTTTGACAGTTCAGGCAATGCCAGGATGGTCGATGTCAGCGCCAAGAATGAAACTGTTCGCCGGGCCACTGCCGCCGGCAGGATAACAATGTCGGCGCAGGCGTATACCATGGTCCGGGCCGGTTCAATAAAAAAAGGCGATGTGCTTGGCGTTGCCCGTATCGCTGGTATCATGGCGGCCAAAAAGGTGGACCAGTTGATCCCCCTTTGCCATCCTCTAACCATTACCGGCATAGATATCCTCTTTGATTTTGTTGACGAGGAAAAGAGCATTGAAATCAAGGCTACGGCTGGAATCACCGGTAAAACCGGGGTGGAAATGGAGGCGTTGACCGCTGTTTCGGTTGCGGCCCTGACCATCTATGACATGTGCAAGGCCGTTGACAAGACCATGGTCATATCCGATATTCGTCTGCTCAGGAAAAGCGGTGGCAAGAGCGGGGAATTTGTGCGAAAATAGCCCATTACGAGGTGTATTTTTCAGGTTGGGATTGAAATATCATCCATAATCTTGAATGATTGCCGGATGGATGGTTGGCCAGGAAGGTAGGGATTACAGGAAAAGAAGACCGGAGACGGTTATGAAGGATAATGAGCTGAAAAAACTCAGGCAGCAGCTTGAGGAGATGAAAAAAGACATCTATGCCGATGTCGAAGAGACCCTGTCCGAAATGAACGCCCAGTCCGGGAATATTCCTGATCCCAATGATCGGGCTACCGTGGAGTCGGACCGCAGTTTTGAACTTCGCCTCAGGGGGCGTGAGCGAAAACTTTTGGAAAAGATCGATGAGGCATTGGCGCGCATCAAAAGCGGCACCTATGGAATCTGTCAGGAATGCGGAGAGAAAATATCCATCAAGCGCCTGGAGGCCCGGCCGGTGGCGGAACTCTGCATAGAGTGCAAGACCTTGCAGGAAAAGCAGGAAAAGGAACAGGGCCGGTAATCGTATATGCCTGAATTACGGAAAGACCCAATCCTTGGCCGCTGGATTATTATTGCCCGGGAACGGGGAAAGCGGCCCACGGATTTTATAATTGAAGATGTCGAGACCAAGGGTGGTTTCTGTCCGCTCTGTCCCGGCAATGAAAAAACCACGCCACCCGAAGTCCTTGTCTATGGACGCGAACCGGGCATGCCGCCCAATTCCTCAAGCTGGCGCCTTCGCGTCGTTCCCAATAAATATCCGGCCCTGGTCATTGAAGGAGACCTCGACAAACAGGGAGAAGGCCTCTACGACCGGATGAACGGTATCGGCGCCCATGAGGTCATAGTGGAAAGTCCGAGCCATGACGACCGATTTGCCTACCTGCCCCATGAACAGATGATCCTTACCTTCAGGGCCTTTCAGGAGCGCATTCGCGATCTTGCCAAAGACCCCCGTTTTCGCTATGTCATGGTGTTCAAGAATTTCGGCAAGGCTGCCGGCGCCTCTCTTGAGCATTCCCATTCCCAGCTTGTGGCCCTGCCGGTGGTGCCGCGCATGGTGGTGTCCGAGCTTGACGGCAGTCTCTCCTATTTCAAATATAAAGATCGATGTATTTTTTGCGATATAATCCGCCAGGAAATGCAGCAGAATGTCCGTCTTGTCTGCGAGAATGATGAATTTGTCACCCTGACGCCGTTTGCGCCCAGAACGCCCTTTGAAATGTGGATCATGCCCCGGCGCCATGACTCTTCCTATATCGAACAGGCCGATCACACCCTGTCCTCTCTGACTGATATTTTTTCAGAGACCCTGCGCAGGCTTGATGCCTGTATCCCCGGTATACCATATAATTTTGTTCTCCATACCCAACCGCTCAGGTCCAGTCCGCTTGAGCATTACCACTGGCACTTTGAAATTGTTCCCAAGGTCACCAGTATTGCCGGCTTTGAGTGGGGATCCGGGTTTTATATCAATCCAATGCCCCCAGAAGATGCCTGCCGGTATCTACGGGAGGTGGAACTGTAGGAGGAACCCATGGCTGAAAAAAAAATACTCCTGGTCGATGATGAAGAGGGTATCCAGCTCTTATATCGGGAAGAATTCGAGGATGAAGGATTTTCCGTTACCTCTGCCTATAATGGAGAAGAGGCGCTTAAACTGTTCAGGGAGGACCCGCCTGACCTTGTTATTCTTGATATAAATATGCCTGGCATGAACGGTATCGAGGTGCTGCGGCAGATGAAGGAGATGAAGCCCGATCTGCCGGTGATACTCAGCTCCGCCTACCAGGAGTACAAGCAGGATTTCGGTACCTGGGCCTCGGAAGAGTATATCGTCAAGTCCGCCAATATGGATGAACTGAAAGCGGCGGTCCATAAATATCTTGATGATTGACCGCAAGGTCCCATCACCAGCAGCCCTGATGTCTACGCTGTGAGTTTTCCACCCTGCCCCTGTTGACCGATGAAGGATATTCAGAATCTGCGTGATGACAGGCGGATAAATATCCGCAAGGTCGGGGTAAAGACAATCTCCTACCCGATTACGGTCCTGGACCGGGCAAAACGGGTCCAGCAGACGGTGGCCACGGTCAACATGTATGTCAACCTGCCGCACAGGTTCAAGGGCACCCACATGAGCCGGTTTGTGGAGATCCTCAACCGGTTTCACGGTCGTTGCAGTTTTGACGATTTTCATACTATTCTTCAGGAAATGAAGGAGCGGCTCGAGGCAGAGGCCGCCCACCTTGAAATCGAATTTCCCTATTTTCTGCAAACTGATCATTCCGGCAGTGATATCGGGGTAGACAGGTATCTGTGCCGCATGCATGGCGCCCTGGAGCAAGATGATGACCTGGTCCTGGAGATAGAGGTGCCAATTCACCTGCCCGGCGTAAATATCGGCAGCGGCGAGCTGCCCCGGTCCATGGGGCTCTGGGGCCGGGCATCGGTTGCTGTCCGGTTTTATCACTTTATCTGGATTGAGGAGTTGATTGAACTGATTGAAGATTCCCTGGCAGAGTGTGTTGTGACGGCCGGTTCAGTGGAGTCTGTCTGCCGCAGTGTCGGCCGTGTTTTAGCCGACCATCCTGATATCCGCTGGTTTCAGGTTGTTGTGGAAAATCTTGCCCACGGCTTTTCCATCTTTGCCACGGTATCAGGGGATAAATGTTCCGCTGTTGTTGAGGATTCAGAGGTGTCTGCCCGCTGAAACGTATTGGTATCGAAAAATTTTTCCAAGAGAAAGAAGAAAATCAATGAACGAACTGCTGTTTGAAATTGGCACAGAAGAAATACCGGCAGGCTATATAGGGCCTGCCCTGAGTTTTATGGAATCTTTTGCCGGGCGGCGTCTGGCCGATCTTGGCCTTGCCCATGGGCGGATTTCCACAGTTGGCACGCCCAGGCGTCTGACGCTGATGGTGGAGGAGCTGCAGGACAAACAGCAGGACACAAAGACCGAACATATCGGGCCGGCATACAGGGCCGCCTTTGACAATGAGGGCAAACCGACCAAGGCCGCTCTCGGCTTTGCCCGTTCCAAAGGGGTTGATGTTGACGATCTGCAGGTGGTGACAACGAAAAAAGGTGAATATCTGATGCTGGTGGAAGAGGTTCCGGGTAAACCGGCCAGGGAATTGCTGCCTGATCTGCTGCTTGATCTTGTTTGCGAGATTCCCTTCCCGAAATCAATGCACTGGGCCAATAGTTCACTGGCCTTTGCCCGGCCCCTGCAATGGCTGCTGGCCCTGTATGACGGCAAGGTCATCCCAATTGAAATCGAGGGGATAACAGGCAATGATCAAACCTGCGGCCATCGGTTCATGGCGCCTGAATTCTTCCCGGTACAGGACAGCGCCGGCTACCTGCAATCCCTGGAAAAACATTTTGTTATTGTTGATCCCGCGCGCCGCAAACAGCTTGTAAAGGAGGCCGTGGAAAAGGCGGTTCGGGAAAAAGAGGTCACCAGCAAAGGGCTTGCCGGAGGCCGCCCCCTGCTTGACGAGGGACTTCTTGATACGGTTACCAACCTGGTTGAGATTCCCTGGGGTGTATGTGGTGAATTTGATGACAAATTTCTTGTGTTGCCGCGTGAGGCCCTGGTTACATCTATGCGGGAACATCAGAAATATTTTCCGGTGATCAAGGATAATGGTGATTTGCTGCCGTTTTTTGTCGCTGTCAACAATACGAGAATTGATGATCAGGAGATGGCGGCAAGCGGACATGAACGTGTTCTCCGTGCCCGTCTTGAGGATGGCCTGTTCTTTTTTAACGAGGACAAGAAGCAGCGCCTCGAGGACCGGTTGCCTAAACTTTCCGGAATTATCTTTCAACAGAAACTGGGCAGCATGGAGGCCAAGAGTGGCCGTATGGCGCACCTTGCCGGTGTGCTGGCCGATCAGCTGGATCCGTCTGTCAAGGAACATGCGGTCCGGGCGGCCCGCCTGGCCAAGGCTGACCTGCTCACGGAAATGGTGGGAGAGTTCCCCTCTTTGCAGGGTGTGATCGGCTGTGAATACGCACGCCTCGACGGAGAGCCGGAACCGGTTGCCGTGGCCATTGCCGAGCATTACATGCCCGTGCGGGCAGGTAGTGAACTTCCCCAGACCCTGGTGGGCGCAATCGTTGGTATAGCCGATCGTCTCGACACCCTGGCCGGCTGTTTTGCCATTGGAGAAAAGCCGACTGGTAACAAGGACTCTTTTGGTCTGCGCCGCCAGGCAATCGGCCTGATAAATATTATTCGCGGTCTTGATCTGTCCCTGTCCCTGAAAGACATGCTGACCCGTGCCCTTGCGGGCTATGAAGGGATTGTCGAGACCGATTCCAGGATAGTGGCTGAGGTGGTGGCATTTATTCGGCTTCGTTTTGAAAATGAACTGCTTGCCGGCGGTTATGATCAGGATGTCATCAAGGCCGCCACATCGGTTGATTTTGACGATCTGCGGGACTGTCTGCTTCGTATCGAGGCCTTGAAAAACATTCGTGGCCGTGAGGCCTTTGTTGTTCTTTCCGGTTCATTCAAACGGATCAGGAATATCACCAAAAAAAATGAAACAACCGATGTGCGTGCAGACCTGCTGGTCGAGGAGGCGGAAAAAGAACTGCATGAGGTGGTTGAACGGGTGCGCAGCGAGGCGCAGCCGTTGATTGATGCCCAGGACTATGACCGGGCCCTGGAAGTTCTTTTACAGATGAAGGGGCCGGTGGATCGGTTTTTCGATGAGGTCATGGTTATGGCGGAAGATGAACAGTTGCGGACCAACCGGCTCAACCTGTTGACCGTCCTGCGGCAATTGGTCCTGCGTATCGGCGATATTTCCCGGATGCATACAGATGATTAGAAATTTTGCCGCTGGCTTTCAGCGGGTGGCAACAATTAAGAAAAAAGCCGCCCATGCCGGGCGGCTTTTTTCTTAATTGTTCAAGTTTGGTGCCTGTGAAGGCATTTTGACGAACCGCTTTTCAGCTGGCGCCATAGCTGTGCAGGCCGGAAAGGAGAAAATTGACACCGAAGTAGGTGAAAAATACGGATATAAACCCGATAATGGCCAGCCAGGCGATACGGCTGCCGCTCCAGCCCCTGGTAAAGCGGGCATGCAGGGTTGAGGCATAGATAAACCAGGTGATAATCGACCAGGTTTCCTTAGGATCCCAACTCCAGTAGGTGCCCCAGGCCTCATTGGCCCATACCGCGCCGGTGATGATACCGGCGGACAGCCACATGAAACCGAAGATAATGGTTTTATGGGTCAGATCATCAATGACTTTCAATTCGGGCAGGGAGCCTGTAAAGGAATCCTGCTTCTTTCCCTTTTTGATGCCGGACTTTTTCAGCAGGTACATGAGGCCAAGACCACCGGCCACGGCAAAGGCGCCATAGCCGATAAAACAGGTGATAACATGGGCCAGAAGCCAGTTCGACTGCAGGGCCGGCACCAGCGGACTGATCTGCTGGTTGATTCGCTTGGCAAAGGAGGCGTAGGCCATGGCCGCCACCGCAAAGGGCATGACAAAGGCGCCCACCACCCTGGCCTTGAATTTAAACTCCATAAAAATATAAAACAGGGTGGTACACCAGGCAAAGAAAACCAGGGATTCGTACATATTGGTGAGCGGCGCATGACCGATTCCCATCTGATAGGATTCCAGCCAGCGCAGGCCAATGGCCGCTGTCTGGACGAGAACGCCGATAATGGCAAACCCAAGACCGATGGTGCCGACTTTTTTCTTTTTGAACACCAGCAGGGCAACGTAAAAAACCGCGGAAAGCAGATAACAGAGCGTCGTGATGCCAAAGAGTTGTGAGCTGTTCATTCGTTATTCCATGAAGTTTGATTAATCGCCAAGGGGGCTTCTTTCTTCTGAATCCATAACCTGATCTCTCAGAGCAAAAAGGGGGTGAGCTCAGGCCATCTGTTGTTGAAACTCATCAACCAATCTGGAAAATACTTTTTCAAAGCCTACCTTATTCTTATGGGCGCTGCCAGCGAAAATCAGGGTGGTCTGTCCGGCCTCTTCCCGGATAAAGGCGTAAATCTTGCGATGGGACATGAAAAAAGCGACAAAGAGCCCGAAAAGCATCATCCCGCAGCCAACATAGACAAACCAGACCCCAGGGTCCTTGGTGACCTGGAGACCGGTTGCGTAGAGCTGTTTAACCGTCAGTTCATACTCGCCTGAGGGCCGTTTGATAATGGCCTTCTGGCCGTTGTTCACCCAGAAGATCGCTGGATCGGCCTGATTGTCGGAGAACCATATCTTTATTCGCTGTACGGCCTCGCCACGGACCTCCTGGTTGATGATGCCAAAGGAAACAGGCAGTATCTTTGATTTGATTTGTGTGCCGCCACCAATGATCCGGTTCTCTTTCTGATTGGTCTTTTTGTCCACAAGAACGGTCAGAAAATCCGAATATGGCTGATAGGAAGACTGGTAAAAGGTAATGCCCCTGTAGGTGAGAGGTTTGTTGACCTTGAGATCATGGACGGTTGAGCCGTCTTTTAAGGGAACAGGTTTGCCGTTTTCCAGCACGCTCACTTTGGAAAGATAGGTCTTGGGCATGCCGTTTGCGTAGTATTCGATGGTAAAATAATTACAGCGAACAGTGAATCCCAGATCTATTTTTTTGCCGTTGGCAAATGAGTAAATGAAATTTGTTTCCCGGCTCTCCGGAATCATGATCGAGCCTTTAAAGGCGAACTTTTCGTTATGGAGCACCTTGCGGGCAAAGGTTGGTGAGCCGATAACCGCCCCGATCAGGATGACCAGGATGGAAAGGTGAACGATATACACACCAAACCTGGTCCACGCACCCCGCTGGGCAAAGAGCAGGATACCGCCGTCCTTTTCTCTTTTTGTGGTTTTCCATCCCCTGCCATGGAGATAATCGGTCACTCGCCGGACACTTTGTTCAGGTGGAAGGGGCAGGGCAAGTGTTTTCCTGATCTTCATCCTGGCAAGCTGTTCCGTCTTTATAGTCAGATTGTCCTTTTTGACCAGCCGGATAACATTGGGGATTCGTTCAAGACTGCAGACAATAAGATTAAGGCTGAAAATTCCCAGGAGGCTGAGGAACCACCAGGAATTATACATATCGGTCAGTTCAAGAACCTGGAACAGGTGGGCTGTCTTTTCCCCATATTCTTTGACGTATTGCGCCGCCGGCTGGTTCTGCTGGATAACCGTGCCGAATATCGAGGTTGCGGCAAGAATAAAAAGAAGAAAAAGAGCCAGCCTGACCGAGGCAAAGAAGGCCCATACGGGATTTTTTTTTCTACTGCTCATGGTATCTTCCAAAACTGTTGAGGGAAACTCGCTGGCAGCGGGTCATAATTAGCGGCTCTCCCGGATTCGGCAGTTATTCGGCCTTGCGCTCAACAGATCCCGACAAGACCGGTTGGCAAGACGTTGGCATTACTTCATCGTCGCTGGCGGAAACAGGTAAAAAAAAACGACAGGGCATTGTTGTTCTATACTTGAAGCGCCAAAAAAGGTTCCGGACAATATGCCCTATCAGTGTTCACATTGTGGCATGACCTTTCTTGCTACCACACTCATTTTTCTTTGTCAATTGATGGCATTGTAAAATCGGGATAAATGACGATATGGGTGTCATGTCATAAAATCAAACCATAACAAATGGTTGCAGGTAAGGGCGCTGTCAATGGAAAGGCTGGCAATGCCGTCCGCATTTGATGACGGTCGGATAGAGAATCGGGTCAGCATCTGGCAACCTGGTCCTGCCCGCCATGCCGAAAATTGTTCAATGATCATTTAATGATAATTTAAACTTTTGTCCTTCTTATGTCCTTGATTTCCATTGAATCCCTGCGGCCCCATGTTCTTCGGCTGCTCGCAAAGGCCGATCCACCGTTTGGCCTGGAGCTGTTATCGTTTAAACGGGACCGCAGCGTTGCCGTGTTCCGCCTGTCAGACCAGAGGTATTTCCTGGTTGAGCACGGGTTTATCAGACAGGAGCACATTGTTGAAGCCGCCGGCTTATCCCGTCTGTTAAAGGTAATAATAAAACGGGAGTTCCCTCGAAGTCATAAGGTTCGACTGGTCAAAATTTCTGTGCCGAATGAATTACTGCAAACCCACCAAGGGATATAATAGACGATCAGCGCTGAGAGGCACAAACTTTGAAAGATGAATTTTGAAAGATGAAAATATCACATGAGAACAGTATTGCATGCGTATTTTCAGAAAATTTTTTTTCCATTTTTGTTTTATATGAGCTGCAATACAGAAGATAGCTCACCTTTTTCCTCCTCCTGTTTACGCAAATCGCCCGGAGCCGAACCTTTCAGAATTATATGTTTTCCATTTTCCGGCTCTAAATCCTGAAAGTTTTCGCTTTTTTTTTGAGAATGAGTCATGGTAAAAAGTAGGTAAGCTCCCCTGCGTTATCGGTGAGTGAGACAAAATACCAGGCATAAAGGCGGGAAAAGCTGCTCCTTATATCCGGGTAAACGCGGAAGATTTACTACTTCTTTACCTCTGCCCTATCCTCGCCCCTCAAGGTGGGGATGGTGTTCTGTTTCTGTACGTAACCCCGCGAATTAGCTTTTATCCGGCCATATTTGAAAATATTTGGCTTTTTACCGCTATCAGGCCTTAATTCAGGACAAAGACTCTGTCTCTCCAGTGAAGGGACCCGGTGGTTTTCATGACCATTTATCAATTGGGCAGAATATATGGTTCGGGCTTTTTCCGGTTGATCGCCATCCTTTACTGGGCTGTTGTAGCCTGTGCTCCTTTGTCTGTCTGGGCCGGGGAGGCAAAGGTGGTGCGGGTTGGCTATTATGACAACCCGCCTAAACTTTTTCGTGGGCATCAGGGCGCGCCAAAGGGGATTTTCCCGGAAATTCTTGCGGTTATAGCAAAAAATGAAAACTGGCGCCTTAAATGGGTTCCAGGAAGCTGGTTGCAGGGATTGCGTAATCTCGAATCCGGCCGCATAGATATCATGCCCGATGTCGCCTATTCCACTCAAAGAGCAGGGATATACGATTTTTCAGATGAGGCGGTTTTCGTCAACTGGGGGACACTGTATACCCGTCCGGGGCTGCATGTTGACAATATCCCCGATCTTGCGGGAAAACGCGTCGCCGTTATGCGGGGAAGTATCCATGCCGATGGTGAAGAGGGAATACGCAACCAGGTCAAAAAGTTTAATATTTCTTGCCGATTTGTCGAATTTGATAATTATCAGAATGTATTTCAGGCCCTGCAGAATGATCTCGCCGATGTCGGCGTTGTCAATCGGCTGTTCGGGTCTACCTCCCAGGAGCTGTATGATGTCCTGCCGACAACGGTGGCCTTTAATCCACGGCACCTGAAATTCGCTTTTCCCAAAAATAAAGCCTCCACCGCTTATCTGAAGGTGACCATTGACCGGTACCTGAAAGAGGCCCGCCAGAATCCGGATTCGGCAATCGCCCACATTATTAATTCCTATGTGTCGGATATTTCAATGCGGCTTCATGTTGAGGCTGAACAGGTCTATCTTACCAAACCGGAAAAGGCATGGATTAAATCGCATCCAGTGATCAGGGTCGGCATTGATCCAGAATTCGCACCCTTTGAATACATTGATGACAACGGGAATTACTGTGGTTTTGCCGCTGATTATATCAAGTTGCTCAACAAACGTCTGGGCCTTCATCTTGAGGTTGTGCACGGATTGAGCTGGCAGGAGGTGGTACGCAGGGCCAAAAGCAAAGAAATCGACATGCTTTCGGCAGTGGGTTTTTCCGAAAAACGGTCCCGGTTTTTGGCCTACTCCATTCCCTATCTCGGTTTTTACCGTATGGTTTTCTGCCGCGCCGATGCCCCGTTTATTTCGGGTGTACCGGATCTGGCTCGGCTGAATATCGCCGTCCAGGCAAACACCTCCCATGCGGCCTGGATCCAGGAGCATACCAGCCTGACACCCCATTATTATGACACGTTGAAAGAGACAATCCTGGCCGTAGCCAGGGGCGAGGATGATGCCTTTATCGGCAATCTCGCTGTTTGCACCTACTGGATACGTAAACTTAATATTACCAATCTGCGTGTAGCCGCCCCCGTTTCCCTGGAGCGTCAGCTTCTATACATGGCTGTTCGGAAGGACTGGCTGCCCCTTGTGGGGATCCTCAATAAGGGGATTCGTTCGATTTCACCCCAGGATGCCGAGGCAATACGAAACCGGTGGCTTGCCGCCGGGTATTCAGTCGGCATGTCGAAAAAGATCATTTATCAGCGTCTGGCCGTCATAGCGTTGTTTTCCCTGTTTGCCATAGGGTTTTTCTGGTTCTGGAACACCAGGCTGAAAAGGGAGATCGTCCGGAGAAAAGAAGCTGAAGACGCTCTGTTGCAAGTCCAGGGCAAGCTGGTGCGTAAAGTCGCCGAACGCACCCGAAAACTGCAGGAGAATAAAAATTATCTGCAGGCGATCTTTAATGCGCCCAATGAGGCCATCTTTATCCATGACCCTGAATCCGGCTCCATCCTTGATGTCAACAAGACCATGCTTGAAATGTATGGTGTTACCTATGAGGAGGCTTTAAAGGCACGGGTGGGAGACCTCAGCCTGGGAGAGCATCCCTATGACGAGGAAGAGGCCATTTCGTATATGCAACGCACAGCAAATGAGGGGCCACAGACCTTTGAATGGTTGTCCAGGAGAAAGAATGGTGAACTCTTTTGGACCGAAATAGGGTTGACCCTGACAAAAGTTGCCGGCAGGGCCTATATCATTGCTGTGGTCCGTAATATTGACGAAAAAAAGAAAAATGAGCAGATGCTTGTAGCCGAACAGGAGCGCCTTGCTGTCACCCTTCGCAGTATAGGTGAAGGGGTCATTGCCGTTGATATGGAAGGAGCTGTCGTTCTCTTGAACAGGGTTGCGGAACAGTTGACGGGCTGGAGCTTTGAAGAGGCACGGGGCATGCCCTATTCCAGGGTTTTTTCCCTTGTGGATGAAGAGACCAACGGGCCGGTGGAAGATCCGGTTGACATGGTTTTTCGTCAGGGGACTGCTGTTGGTTTTTCCCATCACCGCGCATTACGGGCCAAAGATGGTAAGGTGCGCAGTATTGCCGATAGCTGTGCGCCCATCCGTGACCGTGATTCCCGGGTGATCGGTGTTGTTCTTGTGTTTCGGGATGTTTCCAACGAAAGGAAAATTGAAGAGGAACTGCTCAAGGTCCGGAAACTGGAATCGCTTGGAGTGCTTGCTGGGGGAATAGCCCATGATTTCAATAATATCCTGTCGGCAATCACCGGCAATATTGAATTAACAAGAAAAATGACCTCTACGGATGTACGGGCCGCCTCCCTGCTCGATGATGCCTTGAAGGCCTGCGGTCGGGCTGAAAAACTGACCAAACAGCTCCTTACCTTTGCCAAAGGCGGCGAACCCATCAGGGAGACGGCTTCCCTGTGTCGGCTGATCCAGGATTCCGCCGATTTTGTGCTGCGTGGAAGTTCTGTGTCCTGCTCCTATGATTTTCCCGATGATCTGTGGCCGGTACACGTGGACAAGGGACAGATCAGCCAGGTCATACAGAACATTATCATCAATGCCAGGCAGGCCATGGAGGACGGAGGGACAGTGCGCATCAAATGTGCAAATATTGGTAACGGGGCATCGGAACCCTTTCCCGAAATGGAGCAAAGAAAATATGTAAAAATTGTCATCTCCGATACGGGCTCGGGCATTCCACCGGAGATTATTGATAAAATTTTTGATCCTTTTTATACCACCAAGGAAACGGGCAGTGGCCTGGGACTGGCAATATGCCACTCCATTGTCAGCAAGCATAAGGGGCGGATATTCGTCAAATCGACTCCGAATATCGGCACGACCTTCACCATTTATTTACCGGCATCTGATGTCGATCAAAAGCATAGGCAGGGGATGGATATGGAAGAAAATGGTCACCGGCGGCAACCGGCACGTATACTGGTGATGGATGATGAAGAACTGGTGAAAAAAGTCGTCAAATCACAGCTTGAGTATCTCGGACATACGGTTCTGTTTGCCGGTGACGGCCGGGAGGCCATAGAGCAATACCGGGAGTTACTGGGCACGGAGCAGGCAATCGATTGCGTGATTATGGATCTGACCATTCCCGGTGGGATCGGCGGCCGGGAGGCGGTGCGGGAAATTCTCGCCATTGACCCGGACGCCAGAGTGATTGTGGCCAGCGGCTATTTCAATGATCCGGTGATGGCCAACTTTCGGGAACACGGATTTATGGCAGCGGTTTCAAAGCCTTTTAAGCTTGATGAACTGCAACGGGCAATTGCTTCAGTATTGACTTGATTCCGCAAAAACAGGTCAGGTTCCCCACCATCTCTTAAATCGGCCATCTTTTTTCCCCTGTCTGCATCAAGATCGCAAGTCTCTTTTTTCAGACGCAATACTTTTCCAGCCGGCTATAATTTTCTTGAATTGTAGGAATTCCTCCCGCATAATAACAATATATAAGCTGGTTTTTTCCAGTCGATTATCCGTTTCCTTTTTCCGGGGGTGAATAATGCAGGAGCCAAAGAGTATGACTGCAACCGTACCATTACGAGCTTGGTCGACTACCCAGGAACTCATCGCCGAAGTTCTTTCCTTTGCGTCGAAAAAACACTTTGCCCCCGGTGACCCTGTGCTGTCTCCGAAAACGGAATCCGAGGGTTTTTATTATGTCGAGTCCGGAACTGTGGAGGTCAGTTATACCGGTGCCCGTCAGACAAAGATTACCGTTGCCCTGATTGGTGCCGGTGAATTTTTCGGCGAAATAGGGTTCTTTGATAAAGGTACAAGGGTAAGGACAATTGAAGCCTCCGAGGAAGCCGATATTGGGGTTTTTACCCGGGAGGTAATGGAGACGATCAGAGAGAAACAGCCTGATCTGTACATCGACTTTCTCCTCTATCTCACCCGAAAGATATGTGCAAAGTTCCGTCGACTTTCCGGTGAAACTTCACCAGTAGCCGCTTATGCGGATTCAATTGCTGACCGTCGTTCTTGCAAGTATACAGGGGCGAAACCCCTGCCACCGAGTCTGGTGCGTTCCGAATTATGGCAGAAAATCCACGAGCAGGTGGAGCGGATTTCCATGGATTTTTTTAACATGTCTCTGCTGATTCATGAATCCGTGTCTGACCATGAAGAAGATAAAATACGACAGGATTGTCAGGAAGTTCTGGAGAGGTTTGCCGCGAGTATGCCATTGCTGGAACAACAGGTGGCAGGATCGGGATATGAGGACATTTTCTGGGGATATATTTTCAAGGAGGTCTATCCCTATTTTATGCGCAGTCGTCATGCTGAGCGCAGCTATCACAAACCCAAGGGATATGCCGGTGATTTTCTCATGATTGAGCATATATATGAAAATATCCCCAAAGGAGAAGGAAAAATTGGTGAAATAATCGATGCCTTTTGCCTGGACCGGCCTTCTTCAAAAGCCATTCGTGGCCGACGCCGTCTGTTGGCTGCCCAGCTTGCCAGGTTGACAGCCCCCCTGGCCCAACAGGGAAATCAAATTTCCATTATGAACCTGGCCTGCGGACCAAATAGAGAGTTGTTTGATTTTCTCTCCCGCTGTGAATACGGTTCTCTGATCAAAGCGCTGTGCGTGGATATCGATGCCGAGGCATTGGAGTATACCAATAAGTACGTCGACACCTTTTTTCATGGAGCCGATATTAAGCTTATGCAGGAAAATGTCATCAAGTGGTCTCTGGGCAGGGTGAAACATCGGATAGACCAACAAGACATTATTTATTCGGCCGGACTTTGTGACTATCTGGAGGACCGTTTGTTTAAAAAATTGATCACCCGCTGTTATCATCATCTCAAACCCGGCGGCACCTTGATCCTCGGTAATTTTGATTTCCATGAAGATGCTGTTTTCATGGACCGGATTTTGCGCTGGAAGTTGATTTATCGTCGTCGTGATCAATTAGCCGCTCTGTTTGCCGATACCCCTTTTGGCACGGCAGCCATTTTGAGTGAAGAAGAACAGATCAATCTGTTTGCTCTTGCCGTCAGGGAGTAATATTTTATGCCTGTTCCGGAGAGTATCAGCACAAGTTTTGCTGATGAGTTATCCAAACTTTTTGTCCGGAAGGCCATACCTATCCTTTGGTTAGGAATTCTCTTTGTTCTTTTTTTTTCCCTGCTTGATTATTTCGTCCATCGATCTGTTTTTAGCCTTTTCCTTTCCTATCGCCTCGCACTGGCCATTTTTGTGCTTGTCCTGCTCGGCCTACTTCATTTTCGATCATTGCGGCGTCATGCCCTGTTGCTGATGGGGATGGCGCTTGTTGCTGCCAGCTATACCATCTCCATGATGATCATTCATATCGGCGGATTTTCCTCCCCTTATTATATAGGCATAGTACTCACTGCTTATTTTGCTTTTTCGGTTCTTCCCATGACCGTTTCCCAGGTTGTATGTATAGGGATCGCCATGTATGCCGTATATCTGGGTATCCAATTGATTTCAGGTTATCCTTTGACCCGACAAGAGATTGTTCATGCGATAACAAATACGGTTTTCTATTTTTCTGTTCTACTTGCAATTGGTGTCAAGGCCCACGATGATATGAAAATTCGTCGGTCCATATGGCAGGGGCGCAGGAAAATGCATCAACTGCGTAATGAGCTGGAGATTTACACGGGCGATCTTGCCTATCTTGTTGAGCAGCGGTTGCAACAGTTGGAGGAGTTGAAGTTTCGTTTCAGTGAACTGTATGAAAATATATTGGACATGGTCGCTGTTGTCGATGATCAGGCTAATATCCTGCTTTGCAACAATCGTTTTGCAAGTGAGTTCGCCATTACCGATCCGGCGGTGAATTCTCGCTGTCTTTTTGACTATTTTGCGGGTAAGCGCCGCAGGGAGATTGTTGCCGGGATATTACCACGCTTTTCCGGCAGATCACCTGTATACGGAGTTGAAACAACAATGGTGACGGCGGCGGGCAAGGAATTGACCGTTGAAATAAGCGGTAGCTGGGTGGACATAGATCATGGCGTTTCCGGCTGTCAGTTGGTGCTGCGCAATATAACCAACCGCAGGAAGATGGAACAGCAGATGCTGGAATCAACCCGTTTGATCGATCATTCACGACGGACGGCAATCCTTGGTCTTGCCAAACTTGCCGAATATCGTGATCAGGATACCGGGGCCCATCTTGAACGGATCCGTGAGTACACCCGTCTGCTGACCCGGGCCCTTTCCCTGCGGTCCGGCCTGCAGCACCTGATCACCCCTTCGTTTCTCGAGGACATAACCCTGTCTTCGGTCCTCCATGACATTGGCAAGGTTGGTATTCCAGACAAGATTCTGCTCAAGCCCGGTAAACTCAGCAGCGAGGAATTTGAGATTATGAAAAGGCATTGCATCTATGGTCGAGATGTGCTTGCCGAAGCCCGTCGGGATGCCGGCAATGTTTCCTTTTTGGCCATGGGTCAGCAGATCACCCATTTTCATCATGAAAAATGGGACGGCAGTGGCTATCCTGAAGGACTGAGTGCAACCGATATTCCTCTTGCCGCTAGGATTGTCGCCTTAGCGGATGTGTATGACGCACTGACCTCGAGGCGGTGTTACAAACAGGCCCTGTCCCATGAACAGGCCCGAAAGATTCTTGTTCGGGACCGGGGGAGTCATTTTGATCCGCAGGTGGTGGACGCCTTTCTTGAACAGGAGGCAGATTTTAAACAGATTCGCATGAAGATTCTTTTACAATAAGTCAATTTCAATGGTTTGCCGATTGCCGGAGGATATGCAGCAGCCCTACATGGAAGAGCTGCGTCGTCTGTTTCACCATCGAATGACATACCTCCTGTTGATGACAGGGGCATTATTTCTCTTCTATGCACCTCTCGACTATTTACTCGTCCCCGGCCATTATGGAGAGCTTTTTTATTCCCGGATAGCGGTCCTTGTTTTTTGTTGTTTTCTTTTCTTCCTTAATGCTCAGGATACGACATACCGGTATACCATAATTTTCGCCTTTGCCCTGTATGGGGTCTCCCTTCTTGTCCTCTGTTTTATGGTTATCAGGACCGGGGGGATCACGTCCGAGTATTTTATCGGTTTTATTCTTGCCATAGTTGTCTTTGCCGTCATGATGCCCCTGACTCCGGTCCAGACAATGATAAGCGGCCTGTTTGCCCTGGCCGGATATCTGACAGCGGTTTTCTGGTCCGGCCCAGACCTCAATGGACATATGGATATCTTTATCAACAATGTGTTTTTCCTGGTTTGCTTTGTTCTGTTGGTGACTATACAGAGCTGGTTTGAAACCGATTCAAGAAAGGAATCGTTTTCCCTGCATCTGCAGGAGCAGGAGGCGGCAAGGTATCTTGATGAGCAGGCGGAGGCCTTGGAGGAGGAAATTGCCAGGCGTTCAAAAGAGCATCAAAGAACGGAAAACCGTTTCCGTCGGTTATTGGACCATATTGTTGATGATGTGGTTCTTGTTGATAAAAATGGATGCGTCATTTATGCAAACCCCTCTTTTTATGAACATCTGGGCCTGGCGCAGGGAGATGAAATAGATATCATAGATTGTTTGCCTGCCAATGAGCGGGAGTCATTTCAGCAGAATTTTCTGCAGGCGGTTGCGGGCGGTGAGGTTGTCTGCAACTACCAGGCGCGATTGATGGGAGTTGGTGGGGCGCAGTTGGAGGTGGAAATCAACGGTAACAGAATGGAACGGAATAAACGGCTGATCGGCCTGCAACTGATTATCAGGGATATTTCAGTGCGTAAACGGATGGAAGAAGATGTTCGCAAGGGCTTGTTTGTCCGGAAACAGACGGAAAACGCAACGATCATGGCCCTGGCCCGATTGTCTGAGTACCGGGACGTAACGCCAAAAAATCACCTGAAACGGATTCGGGAATACAGTCGGCTGCTTGCCGAATTTCTGGCCCGCAAACCGGAATACCAGGGAAAGCTGGCAGGCAGTGCCGTTTCAGACCTGGCCATGGCATCTGTTCTTCATGATATAGGCAAGGTGGCGATCACCGATGATATTCTTTTTCAATCCGGCCCATTATCGAACCAGGACAAGGCCCTGGTCCGGCAGCATACTATTTTTGGAGGTGATGTGATCAAGGCCATGGAAAAGTCGTCGGATGTGGATAGCGGTTTTTTGGAATATGCAAAAAATATTGCCTACTTCCATCATGAAAAATGGGACGGCAGCGGTTATCCATTTGGACTGGTCGGCAGAGAAATTCCCCTTGAAGCAAGAATTGTCGCCCTTGCCGATACCTATGAATCAATCACCTCAGCGGGAAAATATGGCAAGCAGCTTTCACACAAACAGGCCGTTCAGATTATTATAAAGGAGGCCGGACATCATTTCGATCCGGATATTGTCGATGTTTTTGTCGATTGTGAGCAGAAGTTTCATCAGGTGGCCATGCGCCTGAGGTCGTAGGTCGGCCGCACCGTCTCTCCTTTCACCTGCATGGCGAGAGGGCAAAACGGACAGCTGCGTCCGCATGAATTGCCGTGGTGTCGAAAAGCGGGATGGAGGTATCTTGACTGCCAATAAGGAGGGAAATTTCAGTGCAACCCAGAATAACACCCTGGGCGCCTTTTCGGGCCAGGTCTTCAACCACCTGGAGGAAGGCATTTCTGGAATCGTCACTGATGATCCCGCAACAGAGTTCATCATAAATCACCCGGTGGACCATGGTGCGATTTTTATCTTCGGGAATGCAGACCTCAATATTGAATTTTTTTTCTAACCGGCCCCTGTAAAAGTCATCTTCCATGGTGAACCGGGTACCGAGGAGGCCGATTCTGTTTATCCCCCTGTTTTTTATGGCGAGAGCAGTGGCATCAGCAATGTGCAGGAGTGGAATTGAGACCGCTGCCTCCACTTCTTCCGCTACTTTGTGCATGGTGTTGGTGCATATCAGCAGACAATCGGCCCCTGCCGATTCGATCTTCCTCGCCGCATCGGCCAGTTGTTCTCCAGCCTTGCCCCATTGCCCCAGATTTTGCAGTCTTTCAATGGCGCTGAATTCTACACTGTAGAGGATAATTTTCGCGGAATGCAGCCCTCCCAGGGCATCCCGGATACCTGTATTGATCCGGGTGTAATAGGTGAGGGTCGATTCCCAGCTCATACCGCCAAGCAGTCCAATGGTCTTCATTGTGGTTATTTTTTCTCCATCCTGTCTGCCGGGTTCCTGATGTCTTTTCCAAATTGGATGCGCAGTTCTATGGTGTCGGGTTTATCGGTGACCTTCAGACTTGAGACCAGGCCGGAAACCGTGTTGGCCAGGATGTCCTGGACAAAATCCTTGAGGATGATTTTTTTCCCATCAACCAGAAGACTGACCCGTTCCGGAACTACTTTTTCTCCCGCAAGAAATCGTTTTTCCAGAAAATCAGCCAGTTCGCGGCTCTCGTCCAGGCGAAACACGTAGTCACCGACAAGCCTGCGGTCCGTGGCAACGGCAATAACGCCGGTTACCTGATCGCGGAGCAGTTCTTTTTCTTCACCACGGTTGACCTCCACCTTGGCAATTCTGCGGGCATGTTTGAATCCCTCGGCAATGACAATATCAACATCGGCAAAATAGCGGTGGACCAGGGCTGGCAGGTTTTTTTCCTGGCTTGGGGTCCGGATGAGCATCTGGTCCGGCGCAACCAGCATGACCCCGGCCGCGCCGTTTCTGCGATAGATTTCCGTGTCCGTTCCCTCCTGATCACAGTCGATATTGTGTTCCTTGGTGGACTTGATCACGGCAACGGTATAACCACGATTGTGCAGGTGGCGCACCACCTGGCTTGCCAGCGTGGTCTTGCCGCTGTTGTGCCAGCCGATAAAGCTAACGATAGGGGGCATTCTTTTACCTTAATAAAACTGGGAAGATGGTCGATGGGCTCTGACCGGTATATCCGCAACCAAAAAGAGCGGATCCCGGTCAGGACCCGCCCAAGGGTAGAGCAATGGAGTGTTAATGTCAAATTTTATAGCGGCTGTGCATTATTGCAACCTCTTCCCTGGATTTATAACCGGTCAGCATACTGGAGATTGCCCCTTTGACCGCAAAGAGCGACATATAGAGATGGATGATAAAAAAAGCGACCAGGCCAGCTGCCAGCAGGTTGTGCAGAATTGCCATCTGCCGGATCTGGTCTACCGGGGCGGCAAAGGAATAGAGGGTGTAGCCGCTCCAGGCCATGATCCCGCCGCCGACAGTTGCCAGCCAGAACCAGACCTTCTGGCCGGCGTTAAACTTGCCCGCCGGAACCGGTTTTTTCTTTTTGCTCAAGTAGCCGCCCATGATCAGCAGCCAGAGGATATCATGGGGCATGGGCAGCATGTCCTTGAGCCAGATCAGAAACAGGCCGGCTGCTGACAGGCAGAAGACAATAGCGGCAATCAGATGGACGGACCTGCCGGACATGACCAGCGGTCCGCCGCCGATAAATTTTCCGAAAACCACCATCAGCCCGGTAATAACCAGCAACGAGAAGGAAAGGGCTGCCAGCCAGTGCAGAAAACGGGTGAGTATGCCGAAAAATTTGATCGGTGTGCCTGCATGGGAAAACGATTTGGCGCCGATAATGATGTAATGCAATAGAAAAACAACCGGCACAATGGTCAGAATCAGGAGAAAAATCCGGTTAAACAGTCCCCCCTGCCAGGAGGTGAAGAGTTGCCCGTACTGCTGCCAGTCACCGGTAAAAACCTTGTTGATGGCAGTAAATGAAGCGGTTGACGGGCCGGGTCCGGCTGGTTGGAGAATTTGCGGACTCCCGGCCCAGGCAACCGCGGCAAGCGCCAATACGCCGACGGGAAGGATAACCCGGAAATTTTTTTTAATGTTCATGGCTGTCTCCTGGAAAATATCCTGGGGAAAAATCCTGGGAAAATAGACAATGAAAATACCGGAAAGTCGAATCAGGGACAGCGGAAATCCGCTGTCCCTGATTGTCGGTTATTTTTTGCCGTAGGCCCTGTCCCATCCCCAGGCATTTGCGCCGGAACCGCGCGCAAAGACGCGTTTTCTGTAGGCGTCGGCAATCACGTTTGCGTCGCCGGCCATCAGGGCCTTGGTGGCGCACATGGCGGCACAGAGCGGCACCTTGCCCTCGGCAATCCGGTTCTGGCCGTAGAGCTGTTTTTCTTCGTCACTGAATGTCTTTTCCGGGCCACCGGCGCAGAAGGTGCATTTGTCCATGGCCCCGCGGGCACCAAATACCTTGCCGCTCGGAAACTGGGGCGCTCCGAACGGGCAGGCCATGAAGCAGTAGCCGCAGCCGATACAGGTCTTTTTGTTAACCAGGACAATACCGTCTTCACGCTGGTAGATGGCATCCACCGGGCAGACGGCGATGCATGGCGCATCCGAACAGTGCATGCAGGCGACCGAGATGGACTTTTCTCCCGGTTTGCCCTCGCCAATGGTGATGACCCGGCGGCGGTTGATCCCCACCGGAACCTGGTTGCCTTCCTTGCAGGCGACCACACAGCCGTTACAGTCGATGCAGCGTTCCACATCGCAGAGAAATTTCATTCGTGCCATAATTTATCTCCTCAACCGTATCCTGTTCCAGGATTTGTGGTGATACGGTTTCACATTTCCAAATCTTGTAAGTGGTCAGGGGTGCCGTAGATTCGTGCAGGCGCGACTGGTCGCTATAGCCCACTATGCGGACAGTCGTGACCGTGCGAAGATGCGGTGCCCCTGATCACTTACCTTTTTAGGCCTTGCTGATTTTGCAGAGACCGGTTTTGGTTTCCTGCATCTGGGTTACAATATCATAGCCATAATTGGTGACCACGTTGGCCGCCTCACCAAGGGCATAGGGTACCGTACCTTCCGGATAATTGGCTGCCAGCGACCTGCCCATGAACTCACCGCCAAAATGAAAGGGCAGGAAGATGGTCTGTTCATCCACCCGGTCAGTGACCTTGGCCATGACTTTGATCTTGCCGCCGTTGGGCGATTCTATCCAGATCTGTTCACCGTTGCGGATGCCGTAATTGTTGGCGGTAACGATGTTGATCTCCGCATACATATGGGGCGCCAGTTCGGCCAGGTATTTGTTGCTGCGTGTTTCCGCGCCCCCGCCCATGTATTCGACCATGCGACCGGTGGTGAGGATAAGGGGAAATTTTTTCACCCAGTCAGCTTTCTGCTCACTCCTGTACCTGGTGAACACGCGGTAATGGTCAGGTTTGTCCTTATAGGTCGGATACTTGGCTATCATATCAGGCCGCGGCGAGTGCAGCGGCTCCCGATGGATCGGCACCTGGTCGGGAAAGTTCCAGACAACGCAGCGGGCCCGGGCATTGCCAAACGGCGCCATACCGCGTTTAATGGCCTCTTTCAGTGTTTTCTGGGAGAGATCGGTCTTCCAGTTGGTCCCCGGAACCACATCCTTGAACTCTGGATAACCGCCCATGACCTCACTGCCGGGGTTGGCAACACCCTTGGCGGCCAGCAGGTCCTCGGTCCGACCGCTCATGTCATAGGTTTTGGAGGTGCCGAACCTGGCCCTGAACGGCAGACCGCCCTTTGCCACCGGTTTGGAGATATCATACAGGATCGGGGTGCCGGGATGTTCCTCGGTCCAGCAGGGCCAGGGCAGGCCATAATATTCTCCGTTGCAGGGACCGCCCTTGGCCTGCATGGTATCGATATCAAAGGTGTGCCAGTTATCGGTATGTTTTTTGATCCTCTCCGGGGTCTGGCCGTTGTAGCCGATGGTCAGGGAACCACGACCGAGCTCCCGGGTAATGTCTTCGGGGACTTGTTTGATATTCTTGTAAAATTTGTCGGCAAAACCAAATCGCTTGACCAGCTCGTTCATGATCCAGTAATCGTCCCGGCTGTCGTGGACCGGATCAACCACCTTGTACCGCCACTGAAACTGGCGGGACGTGGAGGTCAGGCTGCCGGAGGTTTCATACTGGCTGGAGCAGGGCAGCAGGTAGACGTTGTCCTTTTCCGCCGCCGCCGCGGTCATGGTGGGGAAGGGATCGATGATCACCACCAGGTCAAGCATGTCCAGGGCCTTTTTCAGCTTATGGTACTGGGACTGGGAGTTGGAGGCACAGCCCCAGAAGACGACCGCTTTCAGCGGCGTGTACTGGGTGATCTTGTCCTCCTGGATGGCGCCTTCATACCAGCGGCCCAGGGTGAACCCTTTTTTGTTCATGTACTCCTTGGAGTGGAACCTGGATTTCATCCACTCGTAATCCACGTCCCACACCCGGCACCAGTGTTTCCAGGAGCCGTCCTTCAAACCGTAATAGGCGGGCAGGGAATGGGAGAGCACGCACATATCGGTTGCGCCCTGCACATTGTCATGGCCGCGGAAGATGTTGGCGCCGCCGCCGGAAACACCCATGTTGCCGAGGACCAGCTGCAGGATACAGTAGGCGCGGGTATTGGATGAGCCGATGGAGTGCTGGGTGCCGCCCATGCACCAGACCACGGTTCCCGGCCGGTGGGTGGCCATCAGTTTGGCAATGCGGGTGACCTCGGCTGCCGCCACCCCGGTCACTTCTTCAACCTTTGCCGGTGTGTACTCCCTGGCCACTGACCGCATTTCCGGAAAACCGGCCACCCTGGTGCGGACAAATTCCTTGTCGTACCAGTCGTTTTCGATGATCTCATGGATCAGGCCCATGATAAAGGCGGTGTCCGTGCCCGAACGGATACGGACATAATCCGTTGCCTTGGCCGCGGTTTTGGTGAAGCGCGGATCAACCACGATAAGGGGAGCATTGTTGACCTCTTTTGCGTGCAGCAGGTGCTGCAGGGCCACGGGATGCGCCTCGGCGGCATTGGAGCCGATCATGAAGATCAGCTTGGAATGGCGGATATCGTTGACCGAATTGGTCATGGCGCCATAACCCCAGGTGTTGGCAACGCCCGCCACTGTGGTGGAATGGCAGATTCGGGCCTGATGATCAATGTTGTTGGTGCCCCAGAAGGCGGCCAGTTTGCGCTGCAGGTAGGCCATTTCATTGGAAACCTTGGCCGATCCGTTCCAGTGGACAGCATCCGGTCCGTCCTTTTCCCGGATATCCAGCAACTTGGCGCTGACTTCATCCAGGGCCTGTTTCCAGGAAATTTTCTGCCATTTGCCGTTCACCTTTTTCATCGGGCTTTTCAGCCGTTTTTCCGAGGTAACCATGTCAATGGCGCTTGCGCCCTTGCAACAATGGCTGCCCCGGGACAGAGGATGGTCCTGGGCCACTTCCTGCCGGACCCAGACACCGTTTTGCACCTCTGCCTTGATCCCGCAGGCGACCGAGCAGTGGGTGCAGATGGTTTTTACCATTTTGGACCCCGGATAGGGACCGCCTCCTTTTTTCACTGTTTCAGCCCTGGCCGCGGTTGTCATTCTGGTGGTCATTGCCGCCCCGGTCAGGGCTGCGGTTGCTGCCGAAAGTTTGAGAAAGGATCTTCTCGCCATGCCCGGATTCAAGGTCATTCGGGCGCCTGGAGACGAGCCTGTAGATGATGGGGTAATCAGTTTTTTCCTGGCCATTGGCTACCTCCGCAATAGTGGAAAGTTCATCCTGTTTTCCTGTCCTTACCCGTGTTCATATCCGGGTGGATGAACCATTGGACTGTAAGTGATCTATTGTTCTTTTTATCACCCGGTTTTTTTTATTACCCGGCTTTCCCGCCCGGATTACGATTTGAGGGTTTTGTAATATTGCCGGAATTCTTCGGTTTCACGATAGAGGATTTCTTCCTCCGGGGCACCGCCCCTGCTGCCACCCTTTT
>Ga0256831_1000159_pt1 | contig 35372 bp, 21 predicted proteins | sample 132544metaG_FD_189087 | JGI IMG/M metagenome (GOLD analysis project Ga0256831, IMG submission 189087) | Hydrothermal vent microbial communities from Lau Basin, Pacific Ocean - 132-544 | ecosystem: Environmental > Aquatic > Marine > Hydrothermal vents | place: Pacific Ocean: Lau Basin | collected...
GCTCAAAGGAATAGTATCCACTGAAACCCTACTGCTACATGGTTTCCATGAGATAATGCATACTTTAAGTAGGCTCAAAGGAATAGTATCCACTGAAACACTCATGATTGACGTCATGCTCCCATCTCCAAAACTTTAAGTAGGCTCAAAGGAATAGTATCCACTGAAACGTTTTTCACTTTCGTGATCAAGAAACATCACCCTTTAAGTAGGCTCAAAGGAATAGTATCCACTGAAACATTGTATGGAAAAGGCAGCGTGAAATGTTGTCGGCTTTAAGTAGGCTCAAAGGAATAGTATCCACTGAAACCCAGTTTTTTGAATGTTATTTGCAATTGTCTTTAAGTAGGCTCAAAGGAATAGTATCCACTGAAACCTTTCTCGTTCTTGGAACCATTAAATCTGCAAACTTTAAGTAGGCTCAAAGGAATAGTATCCACTGAAACATAGTTTTGCGATGCGAGAATCCTTTCGGGTATATCTTTAAGTAGGCTCAAAGGAATAGTATCCACTGAAACATTAACGGCCAATTTTTGAGAAAAACCAATAGCCTTTAAGTAGGCTCAAAGGAATAGTATCCACTGAAACCTTTGTTACCACAATATTTTTATTCCAAGGAATCCTTTAAGTAGGCTCAAAGGAATAGTATCCACTGAAACCTTTCATTATAGCCAAATGTAAAAGGATTAACATCTTTAAGTAGGCTCAAAGGAATAGTATCCACTGAAACTTATGGAGGCTATAGAGCCGCCACCGTACAAGACTTTAAGTAGGCTCAAAGGAATAGTATCCACTGAAACATCGGTAAGCATACGCATGCGCGTTTGTGATTTTCTTTAAGTAGGCTCAAAGGAATAGTATCCACTGAAACATCAGCATAATAAGAACTGCCATCTCCATAAAACTTTAAGTAGGCTCAAAGGAATAGTATCCACTGAAACGGTAGTAGTCATGTTTAATTTGGACTGTTACATCCTTTAAGTAGGCTCAAAGGAATAGTATCCACTGAAACATTCCAGGCATTTTGGAAACTTCATTTCAATGTTCTTTAAGTAGGCTCAAAGGAATAGTATCCACTGAAACGGCTAACAATGTTGCAATTAATTTCGGATTCATTGGTTTGAGTAAGCCTGCCGTAAAATGCGCTGTAACCAAGGACTTCGCTCCAAGCGAAACCCCCGGATACCTTTAAATTTCTGTGGGATAAAAAAAACAGGAGCCTGCCCATTGGCAGACCCCTGTTTTAGAAGACATATCCCCTCTTAAAAAGATTGTCTCTTATGTTATCCCAGCTTAGCCTTTATAAACTCGCGGTTCATGCGGGCAATGTTGGCAACCGAAATCTCTTTCGGACATTCGGCTTCACATGCATAGGTGTTGGTACAGTTACCAAAGCCAAGCTCGTCCATTTTGGCAACCATGGCTTTAACACGGTCGTGCGCTTCAATTTTACCTTGCGGTAACAGAGCAAATTGCGAAACCTTTGCCGACACAAACAGCATGGCGGAAGCATTTTTACAGGCTGCCACACAAGCTCCGCAGCCAATACAGGCTGCTGCATCCATGGCCAGCTCGGCATGCTCTCTGTTAATGGGAATGCTGTTGCCATCGGGTACGCCACCGGTAGTAACCGAAATATATCCACCCGATTGAATGATTTCGTCAAATGCCGAGCGGTCAACAATAAGGTCCTTAATTACCGGGAAAGGTTTGGCGCGCCAGGGTTCAATAACAACGGTTTCACCGTCTTTAAACTTACGCATATGTAACTGGCAAGTGGTGGTAGCCGCTTCGGGGCCATGGGGGTGGCCGTTGATGTACAGGCTACACATTCCACAAATACCTTCACGGCAGTCGTGGTCGAAAGCTACCGGACGTTCTCCTTTTTCAATAAGTTCATCGTTTAGGATGTCAATCATTTCCAAAAAAGAGGCATCGGTTGATATATTATGAACGTCGTAATCTACAAATTGGCCTTTATCCGTTGGGGAAGCCTGACGCCATATTTTTAATTTTAAATCCATTGTTCTAATCTTTAATGTTATAAAATCTGTTTATTCTCAATTAGGCTGTTTTGTAGTTACGGGTTTTAACTTCAATGTTTTCGTAAACCAACGGCTCTTTATTGAGAACAGGCTCTTTATCGTCGCCGGCATATTCCCATGCTGCAACATACATAAAATCCTTATCGTTACGTTTAGCTTCTCCTTCGGGAGTTTGATGTTCTTCACGGAAATGTCCTCCGGCAGATTCTTCACGATGTAAAGCATCGCGGGCAAGCAGCTCACCCAGTTCAAGAAAATCGGCCAAACGCAGGGCTTTTTCCAGTTCGATGTTAATGCCATCTTTGGTTCCCGGGACTCTAACATTGCTCCAAAACTCCTTACGCAGTTCCTGAATCATTTTAATACCCTCTTCAAGGCCTTTTTTGTTACGTGCCATGCCGGCATGATCCCACATAATACGTCCGAGACGTTTATGAATGGAGTCAACGGTTTCAGTTCCGTTTATCGAAAGCAGCTTGTCGATGCGTTCCTGAACGGCTTTTTCAGCCTCATCAAATTCCTCGGTATCGGTAGTTATACGGTCAACCGTAATTTGATCGGCAAGATAGTTTTGCATGGTGTAAGGTAGTACAAAATAACCATCCGACAGGCCTTGCATCAATGCCGAAGCACCGAGGCGGTTGGCACCGTGGTCGGAGAAGTTGGCCTCGCCACCGACAAACAGGCCGGGAATACTGCTTTGCAATTCGTAATCAACCCAAAGGCCTCCCATGGTGTAATGGATGGCAGGATAAATCATCATAGGTGTTTCGTACGGATTGTCGTCAACAATTCGCTCGTACATATCAAACAGGTTGCCATAACGGGCTTTAATAACATCTTTACCCAAACGTTTGATGGCATCTTTAAAGTCAAGAAATACCGCCAGCCCGGTAGTACCTACGCCGTAACCGGCATCGCAACGCTCTTTAGCAGCACGCGAAGCCACATCGCGGGGAACGAGGTTACCAAAGGCAGGATATCTGCGCTCGAGGTAATAGTCGCGGTCTTCTTCCGGAATATCACGCGGGCGAATCTCTTTTTTCCTGATTCTTTCGGCATCTTCTTTTTTCTTTGGAACCCAAATACGGCCATCGTTACGCAAACTTTCACTCATCAAGGTAAGTTTCGACTGATAGTCGCCATGCATAGGAATACAAGTTGGGTGAATTTGCACATAACAAGGGTTGGCAAAGTAAGCACCGCGTTTATAAGCACGCCAGGCGGCGCTACCGTTGGAGGTCATGGCATTGGTAGAAAGGAAAAACAGGTTTCCATATCCGCCCGAAGCTATTAACACGGCATGGGCGCTGTGACGTTCAATTTCACCGGTAAACAGGTTTCTGACGATGATACCACGGGCACGGCCGTCTTTCATAACAACCAGGTCAACCATTTCGCGGCGGGTAAAAAGTTTTACCGAACCTTTTTTAATTTCTTTACTTAACGCGCCATAGGCACCGAGCAACAGCTGCTGTCCGGTTTGGCCCCGGGCATAAAAGGTACGCGATACCTGAGCACCGCCAAAGGAACGGTTGGCCAATGTACCACCATACTCACGGGCAAAGGGAACACCCTGTGCCACACATTGGTCGATAATATTGTTACTTACTTCGGCCAAACGATAGGTGTTGGCTTCACGTCCGCGATAGTCGCCACCCTTTACCGTATCGTAAAACAAGCGGTAAATGGTATCGCCATCGTTGGGATAATTTTTTGCAGCATTGATACCGCCCTGAGCGGCAATACTGTGTGCCCTGCGAGGGCTGTCCTGAATGCAGAAAACTTTTACATTAAAACCCATTTCACCCAAACTGGCTGCTGCAGCACCACCGGCAAGTCCGGTACCAACTACAATGATGTCCAGTTTGCGCTTATTGGACGGGTTAACAAGTTTTTGATGTTCTTTATAATGAGTCCATTTTTCAGCCAAAGGGCCTTCCGGAATCTTTGAATCTATTTTAGTCATAACGTGATACGATTTTAATATTATCGAAAATAAATTACTAACGGGATAATTACAAAGCCAAGCGTTATAACAATGGCATAAACACGGCTCAAGCCTTTAATAAATCCCCAGTAGGTAGGGTGATTCAATCCCAGCGTTTGAAAAGCCGACTGAAAGGCATGATCGAGGTGGAACCCCATCAATAAAAACATAATAACATAAAAGGCAACATAGCCTCCGTTACTAAACAAATCAATAACCAGTTGTCCCATGTCTTCTTTGCCGCCCAATTCGGGAACACCGTTTCCAACCCAACCCATTTTAACAAAGAAAAAGTTTCCGAGATGGATGGCCAGGAAAATAAAAATGATAATTCCGGTATAAATCATGTACTTTGAAAAGGGTGACTGCTCCATCCAGGCTCTTTTTTTGTAGCCTTTTGGACGAGAGACCCAGTTTTGAATCTGGAGGATAATTCCATAGAGAATGTGGATGGCGAAACCGGCGAACAGCACCCACTGAAATACCTGAATAAAAGGATTGGTGCCCATAAAATGAGCGCCTTCATTAAACAGGTTTTTGTCGAAGAGCAAAAACGAATTTAAGGTGAGATGCACCAATAAAAACGTTAGTAAAAACAGCCCCATCAACGACATAATAATCTTCTTCGTAATGGAAGAGTAAAAATGTGAACTACTCATAACTTAAGTGTTTTACCTATTATTTTAAATTAACTTTTCCTTAATCCTTAAGGATTTACAAATATAGAAAAGTAACGTTTGCAGAAATAAAATGATGTTAATTTAAAACAATTATAGAAAGTACGGGAAAACAGCTATGAATCAATCAACGAAGTATGTTCGGACTTTTAAATAACTAATAAAGATTTCTAAATAGGCGTTATCCTATACCGGCAAGCGCTTTTCTGATGTTTTCGGCGATGGCTTTAAACTCAGCATCTTCCAATTTTAGTTTGGGTTGCTTAAAATCCATATCGTAAATGGAATTAATGGGAATAAGGTGGATGTGGGCATGGGGCACTTCGAGGCCGATAACAGTAAGGCCAATGCGTTTGCAGGGAATAACCTTTTCGATGGCCGGTGCTACTTTGCGGGCAAAGGCAAATAAACCTTTATACAGTCCTTCTTCAATATCAAAAATATAATCAACTTCCTTTTTGGGAATTACCAGCGTGTGGCCTTTTGCCAGTGGGTTAATGTCGAGAAAGGCGTAATAATTTTCATCTTCGGCAATTTTATAGGAAGGGATATCGCTGTTAACGATTTTGGTAAAGATAGATGCCATGATTTTAAATTTTAATTTGCTTATGCAAAATTAATAAAAACGGCTATCGTGATACCTCAACTACTTCAAAAGGTATAATACCGGCAGGAACCTGAATTTCAACTTTGTCGCCAACTTTTTTTCCGAGAAGCCCTTTGGCGATGGGGGAGTCCACCGAAATTTTTCCCTTTTTCAGGTCGGCCTCTTTTTCCGGAACCAGGGTATAACTCATAGCGGCACCGTTTTTCAGGTTTTTTATTTTTACGGTGGATAAAATCAACACTTTGGAGCTGTCCATTTTCGATTCGTCAATAATACGGGCATTATGCACCAGCTCCTGTAATTTTGAAATTTTAAGTTCAAGCATTCCTTGTGCTTCTTTGGCTGCATCGTATTCGGCATTTTCAGAAAGATCGCCTTTGTCGCGTGCTTCGGCTATTTGAGCTGAAATAGAAGGGCGTTCTACCCTGATTAAGTGATCCAGTTCATCCTTTAGTTTCTGCAATCCTTCCTCGGTGTAATATTTGGATGCTGACATAGTACAATATTTTAATAATGTTGATTAATAAAAGATAAAAAAGACCCTTAACAATTAATTAAGGGTCTCTTTGAATTTGCAAAGATAAAAAGATTTGTCTTGCCGACAATATTTTTTAGAAATTCAGAATAATGCCGATGGTATGATTTCCGTTAAAGCTAACGGTTTCACGATAGGAATAATCGATTGAAAAGTAGGATCCGGTTTCTTTGTTAATCGGCACCTGTACGGTTGCTCCAAGGCTTAACCCACTGGTGACATTACTCCTTTCGGCAGTTAACATGCTATCCCAAATACCTTTTTCATAGGTATATCCTCCACGAATCATTACCCAGTCTTTCATGCTAAACTCCATGCCTACTGCAAACTGGTCTTTTGTAAACGAGTTGGATATAAAGGTAAGTGCCGGGGTTAACCTCAACTCTTTTCCAAGCAAAAAATCGTAGGAGGTACCTATGGTTAACTGAGCAGGAATTTCAAAGGCATCGGCACGATGTTCCAGAGTAAACTGGGTTTCCTGTCCCGGAATAAAGGCTTTTATTGACAAACCATCGCCGGAGAATTTCATGGTAGGCCCGATGTTTTTCAAAGCAACACCAAAGGCAAATTGGTCGTTTGCACCACTAACATATTGAATGCCAATATCAATGGCAACACCTACAGCCGTTACGTCGGAAACGCCTTCCGAAATAATTTTAAACACGGCACCTGCACTAATGCTGTTTGAAAACGATTTTGAATACGACAGAGCAAAGTTAATTAGGCTGGGGCTGTATGTTCCCAATCCGCCATCAGGGTTATCGGTGGTTGTAACTTCGATATCGCCAAAATTCATCGACATTACCTGTAACCCAAACACACCGGACTCGCTGACACGCTGCGCCAGGCCGAAAGCAAAGATATTGGTTCCGGTACCTTTAAGCCATTGTGTGTGTGCAAAGTTAACCTGTGTTTTATGGGTAAAGGCTAATCCACCCACGTTTCCCCACATGGCCTCCAACCCGTGTACTCTGGCCATATTGGCTGAACCCCAACCGGAGCTGCGTGCCCAGGGGTTTATCAGTAACTCGGAGGCACCTGCCTGGCCGGAACGGTCTTTGTTTCCGGCCTGAAGAAACTGAGGTGTAAATACCACCCCAATTAATAATAGTGCTAAATATTTATAAAGAGTTTTCATAATCCAAACGGTTTATTCTTATTCCAATTGATATTCATTTTTTTAGAAAGTATTTAGGTCGGGTACACGCTGTGAGCAGAACCATTTAACCACATGTTCACCTTCGGGGGCTTCAACATGGATATAATAGATACCACCCGAAATGGGTACACCTGCAAAGTTTTTCAAATCCCATTCAAGTGCTGTAACCGGATCATCCTTGGTAAGTTGTCTTACCTTAACGCCTGAAACATTATAGATTGTAATGGTACACTTTTTCGGCAGGTTTGTAATTTTAACCCTTGTATCCAAGGCATTGTGTTCATAAGCCGAATAGGCGTAATACGGATTTGGCACTACTCTTATTTCATCCAAATCGGTAACAAGCTTTTCAGGATTGCTGTATTCGGTACTGATACCTTTTGTGGTAAATTCATAAATAGGATATTGATTGTTGGCATCCATACCGGGATAAACAGTATCCAAAGCAGCAGAAGTGTATCCTCTGCGATAGGGAGTGGCAATACGAATTTTAACGGTAGCCTGATTGCTTAACCATTCCTTACCTTTGGTAGCCATGGGCATACCTACGTACATTATTTGCGAGTAGAAGTTAGGAGTCAAGAAATTGTTGTAAGGATCTGTTATTAATGTGTCAAGAACAGTGTGGGCATATTTTCCGGCATCATAAGCGGGGGAGTTAAATTCGGCGTAAAAACCCAGCTGGTCAAATACGGAACGGTTGTGTTTCATAATATAAACATAATGTTTTCCACCTAAAACCGGCATGCGATTAAAGCCTTCTCCACTAAATATGTTGTTATCGTTATATTGATGAACAGCATCGGGATCTTTTGCCGTTGGATTGAACAGCATATCACGGCCGTTAAAGGCACCGAGGTAGGAATCTTCACTAAATATTATATTTAATCGTTCGCCGGTTTCAACATTAATAACATATCCGGGGAACCAACCCATGCCATGATCGCTAATGTAGTTGGGATCATCTGGGTTGTTGCTGGGGCCAGAACCCGGAGTGGCAAAGTTTCCGTCTTTATCAACAGATGGTGAAGCACGTAATCCAAATTGAACTGCATGGCCTTCAGCCAAAAGTGAATCGAAGCTCATTTCAATTACCGGACAACGTGACCATTTTGATTTATCAGGTGTAAACACGATGTCAACACTGGCTAAATCATCCAGGCCAGAAAATATTTTTGATGAACTATTAAAAGCTGGACCTATTCTTGATTGAACAACACCACCACCAATTAACGAATTGTTTCCATAAGTAGTAAGTGCATAAGGAGCCCATGTACCATTGGCAATTTTTTCGTAGGCCTCAGTAGGATCCCATGGATTTGGTGGTTTCGTTTGCATACCCCAGTCATCGTCATTAGATAGTTCCTGACTTTGGTAGGTACCTGAACGAATCCAGTTTAAAACATATCCGGGAACGTCTTCATCTTCCACACCACTAAGCCACATCTGTGAGCTATCCTCATAAACCACCGATGAACTAATCAGCCCGTTGTTATCTGACAACACCACTTTTACAGGTTTCATGTTATTATCAATAGACACTTTACCAACAGTAATAGGACCCGGTTGATAAGGTTGTGTCATTTGAACCGAAAGTCCCAGATCGTTAAAGAGCTGCTCATTGTTCATAATAATGGTGGTATCGGCAGTATAAATGGTGCCGGTAGCTTTGTCTTTAATATGCCATTTGGCAACCATTTTTGAAGTGGTGTCGCCAACCAGGCCAACCACATCGCTTACCCCATATATTTTAACGCGTTCCAGCGAGTCGAGCCACAATTCAAAATTACCTTCTTTAACGCCAAGCGGATTGATAACTTTAACATTAACAGGGCCTGCATTGGTTTTATAGGTTGGATTATAAACCATTGGGTAGTCGGGTCCACCAAAAATATTGGTTTCGCTGGCAGGTGGTTTGCTTAAAATCTGTTCAACGGTTTCATCAGACAATTCCAATGTCATGCCACCATTTCCATAACCTGCAATTCTGGTAATTTCGGGCCGTGTACCGTAATCACCTTTAATAATAGTACCATTAACAGTACGGTGAGGCATGGCAGAATAAAGTTTAATGTTTTTACGTCCTGACAGATACGGTTTCTTTTGGCCATACAAACCTTTGTTAACATTCGGGTCTTCGTTGTAATCCATGTAGTTATTATATGCATATGCAATGGCTGTATAGTAATAAACTTTGTTGTTTACCAACCGCACATCGCCCGATGCAAAGGCATCTTGTGTTATTTCGAATGAGTGTGAAATACCATTGTCACCTCCTTTAACTTCAACTACCGGAACGTTACCTCCAATAGATTCGTCGTAATTGTAATTTACAAGCTTGGTAACGCCGTTTTTAAGGTCAAACTGGGCAACCAGTCGCATCAAGTCAGGATCATGAATACTTTCGATGGTTACCTGATCGTTTTTCAACTGGAATATTTGATAACCTTCAAACCTGTAAAGAGAGTCGCTACGTTTGGTAGGATCCAACGGATAAGGTTGAATAATGTTTTGATCATATTCAGCATATCCTTCCTGGTAATTATTGGATGATCTGGAGTTAGAAATATAAAAAACAAATTTTCTGTCCAACTCAGATACCGATAAATCGGGAGCAGTTGGCCCGTCAATCACTTTAAAGCAGTTATCGAAAAGTGCCTGACATTTATCATCAACTACCCTTAATAGTTCCACTGACGCCCAAGCGCCACCTGAAGTAGCACGTGCCCATGGAATACCAACGGTAATATAGTTAACGGCACCCGGTTTCAAGGTAAATGGCCCTGCCGACTGCATAAAACGACGGTCACCGGGAGGGTTAGGACTTCCGTTGTTACCGGTTTGTTCAGTCCAATAAAAACCATTTTGACCAAATCCACCGTTAGGTGGTTGGCCTCCGGTACCCCAGTTGCAAGGGTCGGAGTCGCCGGGAAACATGAAATCACATTCAGGTCCCACAGTTCCCTGACCTGTAATGTAAGCAGTACCACCATAATACATTTTAGTACCATCTTTCCATATACCACGCAACAGATTATAATACTGAGGAGCAATTTCGGGGTCACTCTGTGCAGGGTTTCCCCCGTTATTATGGTAAACAAAGCGTCGCATTCCGAAACGTTCGTCGTCAATAATGCCATTTCCAAAGTTTACACCGTTGATACTTTCATCGCAACGCTGAACGGTTGTCATATCACCGGTATTCGGGTCAACTACAGAATCATACTTAGGATTGTCAATTCCATCGGGATCCATATATGGCCCCTGGAAAAAGTCAACACCTATGGCAGGTGGTTGATCGCCATACGATTCCACTTCACCGTTACCGTCAACATCCTTTCCGTTGTAACAATATCCTAATCCTCTGCTAACATCACAACCCACAAAGTCATCACGGGCATATCCAAGGTCGGTATCCACCCATGGTGAAAAATAGGTGTTGGTTAATTCATAGGTAGAGCGGTTAATAATTTCATAACTGTAAAAGGTCATGTTATTAATCACATCGTTGGTAGCAAAGGCAAAGGCCTGTGCTCTGATTTCCATACCGATGGCAGAACCCTGCGTTTCAGTATGTGCATTCCCTTTATCGTTAAAAACCCACCATAAAGTTTGGTCACCTTTAATAACCTGGTCGGAAAGTACACTACCATGAATAACGCCTTCAAGTTCTTCATCTTTAGTAGGTGTTTTGGTGTGGCATAATGAGTTATCAATATCGTAATAGGGGTAGTCACCTTTAAAAGGATCGTACTCTCCATCTCCATCGTTATCGTAAAAGGGTGCTAAATAATAGCTTTGTCCTTTGGATGGATCGCCATGAGCAGGCCAGTTTAGGATAGATTCGGGGATGTGATATTTTTCGTCCGGAACAAAAACACCGGTTTCAGGGTCGGTATGCGACAGAAACTCATCAACATCGGCACGATAAATTTTAAAATGTTTATCGTATTGCGAGCAGGTTGCTGCATCAATAGCTGCTGTTCCGTCGATGGTTAAGGGGCCTGTCCAGTAATCGACTCCTACCTGACGATAACGCAAAGCAGCCAATTTAAGCTGGTTGTTAATGTCGAGGCCACCAATCCATAAAGCACCCGAAAACATAGAGGTAGCAGTACCATTTTTAGGTATATAATATTTGGAGCCTGTACCACCGGGTAAGTCCCACCACATATCACCACCTGTGTTGATACGTGCTTTCACATTGTTAATGTCAAGCCACTCAAAACCGGCAGCAGGAGCACAACCTGCCGTGGTATTTTTTAAAACGCGCTTTACTTTAAGACTGTCGTATTGCACCTCTCTTCCATAGGTTGTGGAAGCCATAAGTGATGAAATGAAAACAATCAATAAAATATGAGTAATATTCTTCATAATATATTCTGTTTATTCTTTAGTTACTATAACAATTATTAAGGTGTGACATTAAAAGTTGAATGAAACGCCAAATCGAATCTGTCTCGGAGCACTATAGTTTCCGGGACGATTAACATATATGCTGTATAATTCACGGTATGACTCGGGATCCAATTGGTTGTTAATTTCACGTTGCCATTCCGGTGCTGCAAGGTATCCGTCATCGTCGGCATTGCCTGTGTAAGGATAAACGTTCATCACATTATGTGTATTGAGCACATTAAGTACGAGGAAGTAAACATTCATGTATGACTGATGGGTAGAGCCATCTTTCTTTTTACGTGCTTTAAAGTAAAAGTCTTTGTCAACACGCATATCAATTCTGAACTGCCATGGCAAGCGTGAACCTCCATAGGTACCACGAAGCAGGTGTACGCCGCCTGAAATGGGTGATGTAACATTTCGCGAAGCGGTGTAAGGAACACCTGAACCACCGCTCAGAGTCATGTTTACACCAAAATTGCTAAGAAGATCAATGGGAGCTTTGCCTGACTTATCGCGATTAATGCGGGGGCCGTTGTATTTTTTACCATCGGCATAGCGAAAATCGAATACAATGTTAAACTGATGGCGTCTGTCCCAGGGCATTGGGAATGTGGAACGCAGGTTTGGTAATCCGGCAGCAATCAGCGAGGCAGCTGTTGTTGTGGATGAACCGGTAGCATCGGCAAACTGAAGTGTATATGAGGCTCTCAGCTGGATGTTTCCGGTACGGCGTAAATCGTAGTCAACGGTTAATCCTTTTACGGTTCCAAAGTCGAGGTTATTATAAGAGGTATAATCTTTAGGGTAGGCTCCGTTAAAACGATACAACTGAATCATATTACGCATTTCACGATAAAAGGTTGAAAAGGTAATGGCTGATGTGTTGTTTAGTTTTTGAGTAAATCCCAATTCATAATCAATGGTTTTTTCAGGAGTAAGCGATGGGTTGTTGATTGCTCCGCTTATGGTGTTAAAATAGTAATAGGTGGCCGGTGTGGTATAAGTATTACTTGATGGCCGTTGTGTTAACACATCATAGTGGGCAAAAAACAGGGCTTCATCCGAAATAGGGAATGAAAATGAGATACGTGGCATAATGCTGACCTGAGGGTCGTAATCTTTAAATGAGTTGATATCAACCCTGTCTTGATTCTGATTCTGAAGCACTGGTGAAATTCCACTACCTACATCCAGTATAGAAGGGTCTTGAATTTCAACTCCCTGAGCATTGTACCAAATATTTCCATTACGGTATCCTGTTACTCTGGTTGGGTTTTCAACTTTATCGGCATAAACAACATAATCGCTTCCTATGTTACCGGGATGTGAGATTTGATTGCCACCAAGGTTATTTACCTCACTTGCTGTTTTGGCAGGGAATAATAAATAGGGGTCTTTTAATACTTTTTGGTTGGCATCGAACCGGTCAACACGAACACCTATATTAAAGATAAGGTCTTTAATGGAGAATTTATCCTGAATATAGCCGGCCATATAAATTGGTTTGAAAGAGCCGATATTACGGGTGTACATGCCGTTTGCATCTTGTTTGCCAAAAAAGTCATCGTAAGTGGGTTGGTTTTTTAGTTTGTTTCCTTTATAGTCGAAACCATAATAACTAATGTATGAGTTACCGTCATTCCAAAGTTCATCGGGAGCAAACATGTCGATGTTAAAGAGGTCTTTATCCAGTTGAACAGTGTGCTTATCGCCATTCTTATCAAAATACTCAATCGTCTGATTGTCGTAATCATAAGAGTCGATGGTGATAAAATCAAGGCCGTCAACAGGAAGCCCGAGTTTTTCGCGCAGGTTTTTGTCAAAAGTACGTTGAGTAAGGGCATCGTATTTTCTATAATAGATAATGGTGTCAACTATACCATCGTGTTGTACTAAATATGGGTTGTCCTTATCCAGTTCCATAATGTGAAAGTTTGTAAGTTGACGCATCAGGTTCCACATGCCTGTGGTTGCCCAACTGATTCCCGAATTGGAACGTTGTTCGTATTGGAATCCCAGTTTAATATCGTGGTCGCCAAGATCCATCGAAGCATCCAATTTCAGGTTATACTGGTCGTTGTCGTATCTGCCGTAGCCAACCTGGTTGGTACCCGGTGACTGATACAATCCATATACCGATCCCGGCCGGCTTCCGTTAAGTAAACCTCCACCAAGTAAAATGTTATCGGTGTTATCGTAATGGCCTTCAGAATATCCGGCAAATGTATTGTAATAACTTGTGGTGTATTGTGCAACAAGCGGATTGTAATCTTCGGGTGTCCATGTAGTTAACGTATCGTAATCCCATTTGTTTAACAGCCATACATTATCGTAGGTAATGCCGTTAACTGTGTCGCTACCCAATTCATAGGTAGGGCTTTTATAAGTACTGAATTTTCCAAGATAGCCATATTTAAAAATGTCATCCCAATGGTTGGGGTCGCCATGTTCGCCGCGAACTTTGGTGTAGTCGGCCTGAATGGTGTATAACACATTTTTTAACAACGATTTGCTATCGCTTGCCGAGGGGAAACGTTGGGTGAACCTGACGTAACCACGAATGGTTTCATCGTTGAAAACGCCATTTTTTTTGTAGTTTAATAATGAAGGGTCGGGACCATTAGAAGATCTGAATGCATTTCGGTGCGAACGGTTATAGGCACCGCCGAAAGTTAAGGTGATATTTTCGGTTGTACGTACGCTTATGTTACCAAGCAGGTTAATATTCCAATTGGTGGTGTTTTTTGAATAATTTAATTTTTGCAGGTCGTCATTCCGTAAAAAGTTACCATTAATAAAGGTACCGGAACCAGAACCGGCAGGCCTTAACGGATTTTGTTCGAGGTTAGCCAGCACATCATCTTTGGCATAATAATGTCCAACAGCTGATAGCGCCCCGTCTTTACGGTAGTATCCATCGCCGGCAATGAAAAAACCGAGCAGTGCGGTACCATTTTTATCTTTTCCTTTAATTAACGGCCCCATAACATTGAATCCCAGACGGTTGTAACCGAAAGCATCGAGAAATTGAGAGGTTTCCATTTCGAGTCCTGCACCAAATTTACGCGAAGCACCCTTGGTAGTAACATTAATAACTCCCGATGTGGCATCGCCATACTGAGCTGGTGTACCACCGAGGATTACGTCAACTTGTTCGATGGCCGATTGCGGAACGGAGGAGTTACCAATTACTCTGATACCATCAATGTACATGGCTGTTGCGTTTGAACGGGCACCCCGGACACTACCGCGCTCACCATCTTTTGAAAACACACCTCCCACTGTGGTTGCAACTGCGTTGGCACTACGGTTAGGCATTTTTGAAATCTCTTCGGAAGTTACCGAAGCACCGCTGGAAGTTTCATCCTTTGAAATAAGTGGAACCGTGTAGTCCACAATTTCAACTTCATCAAGGGTTTCCGAAGTTGGTGTCATTACGATGTCGTAAAACCGGGTTTTATCGGCCGAAATGGCCATGCCGTTTACAATAACTGTTTTGTAGCCGATGTAGGTGGCTTTTAAACTGTATTTTCCCGGAGGGATGGGTTTAATCTGATAGTTACCATCAAAATCGGAGGTGGCACCTCCAATCATTGTTCCGTTGTTTTCCAACACGATATTTGCAAAAGGAACGGGTTCTTTGGTAGTTTTATCAATAACTTTTCCTTTTAGAGCACCTTGCTGAGCAAACAACATAATGCCACCGGAAAGAATCAAACCAAATGTAAGGAGTAATTTTCTAATCATATCCGCAATTTTATATCCATAATGATAGACTAACTGTATTATTAAAAGGGTCGGTAAATTTATAATTAATTAATAAATCAACTACTAAATCACCAAATTTTTAACCAATAAAAATTATATATATTTCTGATTTAATATTTCAGAATAAATAAATGCTTTTTTCAAATTAAAATTTCTGTTACTTATTTCTCTTTTCTGTTTATTAGTCTTGACAACAATTTCAGTTTCATCCAATGCTGATCTTGCTTCCAGCGACTCTTCACTTTCCTCCTCTTCATAAATGTCGGAATCGGTAAAACGCCTTACCGTTTCAATAGAGGACTCATTCTTTTTGTTTTCGGTTGCAATGTTAAAATCGTTTTTAACATTAAAGTTTTCTTCCGGTTCTATTTTGGTGCCTTGTGTGTATTGTGCAAGCAGCTCCTCAAAAAGGCTGTTTTTTTTGCTTGTTTTACCATGGGAAACTGCAGTGGATGACTTCTGCTTTTTCTTGCCGGAACGAAAAGCCGAATAGCCTATCCAGACAAGCCCGGCAAGTACTAAAAAAACATCCTGAAACGATCCTTGATATACCATAAAAATGCTTATCGTTAAGAAACGTTAAAAGTATAAAAATAAATGAAAGTGGCAGGTATAATGCGAAATTTTTTTACAATCGCTTGCAGTACTATTTTTTATACTGATTTATTTTTAATATTCTTGCTTTTTCTAAACAAAAAATCCCCAAAAACAAATCTCAATAATCAAATCGGTTTCAAGTTTTGGAATTTGTTATTTGTAAATTGTCTTTTCCTATTTATTCGGGTTTGGCTTGTTCATACCAAGTAAAACTGCAACTTCATAAATTAAAAGTGCCAGATAATAGACTAAAAATGTTAAAATAAACGAAACGGCATCGTCGGGATTAAGCCATGCATAAACAAATAGCAGTACTGCAAACAGTATCATTTTTCCAAAACTAACCAGCAGGTAGGTGTTTACAAATTTTACCATTCTGGCTTTTAATGAATTTACCAGGAGGTATAAAACTCCCAGTGTAAGAATATACATAACAAGTAAAATTACAGGCCAGTGTATGGTTGGTTTTAAAGCGGGCATCCACTGCTCAGCAGCAAAGGACAAAGCAGTTATAAGCAATACAAAAACAGTAAACCGTATTGCCAGTTTTTTAAAGGTTGTTTCCATTATTTATCTTTTTTCTTTTTTCTTTTTTCTTTTTTCTTGCTCCCCACTATCCCTGTTATACCTGAACAATTCGCGCATTCCGCACAATACCGAAATTATTACACCCAATATGGTAAGTACCAAGGTGAATACCGGGAATTTCCATGCGATTAATTTGTCCAACTCTTTACCACCAAAGGCTCCGGCAATAATAATTACACCCATTTGGATGGCCAACGATGAATACTTGGCGTAAAACTTTAACGGATTTTCTTTTTGTTCTGCCATAATATTGTGTGCGGAATTGTTGAGACTGGTCAACGTTTATCTATACAAAGATAGGTTATTTTAAGAGATTTGTGGATGAAAAACAGGAAATAGCTATATTGTATCCCCACTATACTCTTTGATCGTCCGAACGTGCCGGACGGGCAGGCAAATCCGAACGAGCTTGGATAGCGATATTACTCAAAGTTATAATTCTCTTTCATAAATTCGAGATAACCTTTTACATCTTTGTCGCGGTACATGATGGGATAGTTTTTGGTGGAAATGGGGAAAATCTGATAGTCGTCTTTGCTTAAGCCCGACAAAACATATTCGTCGTTTTTAATGGCTCGGTAGTAGTTGGCGGCATCGTTTTTATTGCTGAAATTACCAATGGTAATAAGTACCCGTTGGTTATCGAGTTGCAGGCTTTTTATTCTTAGTTTTCTTAACCGGAAATACTTTTTATCAAAGTCGGAAATCCTGACTTTCAGCGGGTTGATTTTAACTTTATTGCCATCAACAGCCAATATTACAAAGAATGGAATTTTTTTAAGCACCTTATATTTTACATTCTTTTTAGCTTTTTTTCCTTTTTCTGCTTTAACGCCTCCGTCAAAACCATATTCGGCTCTCAGGGTTTTTAAAATTTGTTTTGCCTGTGGTGTTACTTCGCTTTGCGGATAGGCTGCCACGAGGGCTTTCATTTCGGTGTACATGGAGTCAGCAGTGGTAGCTTTACCGAGGGCAATGGCTCGTAGATAGAGGAATCGCGGCATCAGTGATTTGTTGTCGGGGTATTCTTCGATGGCTTTGTTGGCAAACGAAAGCACTCTGAAATACTGTTCGCGTTCGAAGGCTTTATAAGTACGGTCGTACAGTTTTACAATCTGACCTTTTTTTTGTGCCAGTTTAACAAAATAATCAGGGTCAATAATTACTTTGGCAAAATCGCTGTCGGGGTATTTTGTTAAAATCAGATTTTTATATTTGGCAGCTTCCGAAACTTCTTTTTTTCCCGCATATAGTTGATACAAAGCAAACCACGACTCGAGTTCATACTTATTTTCAGGAAATCGTTTCAACAGTTTGGTATAAACCGAGATAGCGCCGGTAGTGTCATGCAACGATTCTTTGTACAGTGTTCCCAATTTGTGATAGGCTTCTAAAATCATTTTATCGGAAGCTTCAAAATCGGCATCTGTTTTTGGTAATCCGTTCAAATAAAATTCTCTGTCATAAGGGGTAGTTTTTGATGATGCTTTTGAGATGGAATCGGATATCGTGCTGTCAGCCCGTGCTGTTTCTCCATTTAAATCGTCTGTTTCAAGCATCATTTGGCGCTTATCGCTTAACCTCCAGTTGTCGGTTAGCCGGCGTTTACCCCATTTACGTACAAACTCACTGTATCCTTTACTGAGTGCCTGAGGGTTGTAAAAATACCATTTTCCGTTTCCTGCACCCAGCGACGGAGGGCCACCCGGGCCACTACGTCTTCCCATACCCATTCCGGGCTGCATGCCGTTTTTTAAAGCAATCTGTTCAGCCTCTTTGGCCTCCTTTTCTTCTTCCTCTCGTTTAATCCGTTCTTCTTCAGCAACTTTATATCGTTCAATGGCGGCGTCAATTATTGCGTTTCGCTCCTCGGGACTCATCCTTGCCAGGGTTTGCAGGCTGTCCTGCTCTTTGATAGTTTGGTGTTGTTCGACAATACCGGTAAGAATTTCGGCTCTCTCTTTAATTTGAAAATAGTTGGGAAAATCTGCCGGAAGCGCCATCATGGCGGTATCGTAGTACAGTTTGGAAAATTTATATTCTGTTTCCTTAAAGTAAAGATCGGCAACCTTTAACGAAGAAACCGTTTTTTGATAATTGTTGTTGATGCTGCTGGCGACTGATTTACGTAAGTAGTTAACAGCCAAGGTGTCATTGTTGTCTTTTAAAGCCACATCGGCCAGTGCATAATAAATTTGGTCTAAAAATTCTTTGTTTTTCGACTCTTTGGTCATTTTCATCAGCAGTTTGGTAATGGCTTTGCTGTTTCCTGTTTTTGAGTCGTACGACTGTGCCAGGTTAAGACGGGCATTAAAGGCAAGCTCGTAGTCGGGGTTTCGTTTTATCAGTTTGCTGTAATAACGCGTGGCTCGTTGGAAATCACCGTCCTTTTGATTAATCTGTCCAAGAATGAAAAGCACTCTGTTTGTAAAAAAACGATTTTTATTAAGCTCCAGGGCACGTTCGAGGAATGGGTATGCAGCAGCATAATTCTTTTGTGAAAGGTAAAAATCGGCTTCAACCAAAGGCAGCTCATTATATACTTTTGTTGGAAAAATGTCATCATCTGTTTTTGAGGTGAGGAGATTTAAAGTTGCCTCGGCTTTGGCGGGGCGTTCCATTTGAATGTAGGTTTTTGCCAACCAAAGCAGTCCTTCATAGCGGATGGGATTGTCTTTATATTCGTTGTAAACATAGTCGAACACACGTCGGGCAGGAATGTAATCCTGTTTATAAAAGTGGGCAATTCCCATCATAAGATAGCTTTGAGCCACCCATTTTACCTGCTCTTTTCCTCCAAAATACATGGAGTGTTTTTGAATGGCGATGGATGCTTTTTCGATGGTTCTGTCCATTTTAGGAAACAGTGTTTTAGCATCGGCCTTGGTGCCGTAATTGTAAACTTTTAGAATGGTTTTGTAGTTATCTTTTATTTTTTCGTGTTGCAATACTTCGCCTTCTTCGAGGCTCATCAAACCGTTCCAGTAAACATTATAGTGGCAGGTAACATTGTGATAGGCACGGCGTGTCCAGGTATTTTTTTTAGTGGAGCAGCTGTTAAGCGTTATGCCTGCCAACAACAAGAATAGGACAAATAGTAAGGTGTATGTTTTTCTGCCAATCAATGCTTTTTTCTACTTTTTGATATAACTCGTTTATGGCTTTTTTATTATTCAACCGGTAAAATAGAGGGCAAATTTAATTATTTATTACTTGCAAAAGAAAAGAATGGATTTTTTGGGGAGATAGAAGGTTATTTCTTAATTTGATATAGAACTTGTTTAAAGTCTTTTATTTGAACTACTGGTAAAATATTGTAAACCAGAAAAGTGAATATGTTTTCTCATAGACCCACCCCTTTATCCCCTCCAAGGAGGGGAATGTGGAATTCATTTTCTGATTTACAATATTTTACACCCATTGTCATTAGGTTAACTTTAAACAAGTTCGTACTAAAGGTTTTGTCAAATCAAATAGGACGCTGATTATTTTGATTTTTATGATATGCGACCCCAGTTGGCTTTGTGTTTGGTGAGGTCTAATAGTTTTCTTTTTAAACGGTTGTTTTCAGGGAGTTCGAGGTTGGTATCTTTGTCAAGGATTTTTTGAGCGATGGTGCGGGTTTCGGTAACCAGAAGGCCGTCCTTTGCAAGGTTTACAATTTTAAACTCGAGCATTCCCGATTGGCGGGTTCCCTGCATATCGCCGGGGCCACGAAGTTTGAGGTCGGCCTCGGCAATTTCAAAACCATCGTTGGTTTTAACCATTATCTCCAACCGTTTTCTTCCTTCGTTTGATAGTTTATGGCCTGACATCAGAATACAATACGACTGATCGGTTCCACGTCCTACCCTGCCTCGCAGCTGATGTAGTTGCGACAGGCCAAACCGTTCGGCATTTTCAATAATCATCACCGAAGCGTTGGGCACATCAACACCCACTTCAATTACGGTTGTGGAAACCATAATATCGGTTTTTCCCTCCACAAAGCGTTTCATTTCGTACTCTTTATCTTCGGGTTTTAGTCTTCCATGTACCACGCTAACCTGATATTCGGGCAGTGGAAAGTCGCGCTGCATCTGTTCATAGCCATCCATTAAATTTTTTAAATCCAACGTTTCCGACTCGTTTATCAGCGGATAGACCACATAAATCTGGCGGCCTTTTTTAATTTGGTCGCGCATAAAACCGATTACCTTAAGTCTGTTGTTGTCGAAAAAATGAAGGGTTTTAACGGGTTTTCGTCCCGGAGGCAGTTCATCGATAACGGATACGTCGAGATTGCCGTACACGGTCATGGCAAGGGTTCGTGGAATGGGTGTGGCTGTCATAACAAGTACATGGGGGGGGAGGCTGTTTTTTTTCCAAAGGCGGGCACGTTGCGCCACACCAAAACGATGTTGCTCGTCGATAATAACCAACCCGAGGTTTTGAAATTCCACTGTATCTTCAATGAGCGCATGGGTGCCTATTAACAGTTGCATTTTTCCCTCTTTCAGCCGTTTGTGAATTATTTTACGCTGTGCTTTTTTGGTTGAACCTGTTAATAAGCCCACTTCCACATCCATGTCCTGAAGCATGGTGGTTATGGAATGAAAATGTTGAGTAGCCAATATTTCGGTGGGCGCCATCATGGCTGCCTGAAAACCATTGTCGAGGGCTATTAAAACCGACATAAGCGCCACCAGTGTTTTGCCGCTTCCCACATCGCCCTGTAGCAACCGGTTCATCTGTTTTCCCGATTTCATGTCGAGTCTTATCTCTTTAATAACCCGTTTTTGAGCATCGGTTAAGGTAAATGGCAGGTGGTGATGGTAGAAGTCGTTAAAAAACGAACCCACAACACTGAAAACCCGGCCTCGTATTTTTTGTTGAATATTTATTTTTTGTTTAAGCATTTGAAGCTGCAAAAAGAGCAGTTCTTCAAATTTTAAACGCCGTTCGGCCTCTTTTATAATTTCAGGTGATTCGGGAAAATGAATATTCATGTAGGCTTGTTTTGCTGACAGCAGTTTGTAATGTTTGGTAAGGTAGTCGGGAAGGGGTTCCGGTATTACTTCAATCACCTGGGCAAGCAACAATTTCATTAACCGTGCAATGGAGCGGGTTCCCAGCCCCATGTTTTTCATTTTTTCGGAAGTACGGTAAATGCCTTCGAGGCGGTTGCCCTGAATTAAGGGTTCACCGTCAATAACGTCTTCTACTTCGGGATGCACAAAATTAAAACGTCCTTTAAAAACCGAGGGTTTGCCAAAAATAAGATATTCTTTACCCGGTTGAAATCGGTTTTTTACCCATTGTAGTCCTCTGAACCACACCAGTCCGATACTTCCCGTATCATCGGTAAAGGTGGCAGTAATATATTTTGTTCTTTTGTCGCCAACAGGTGTAACATTCGATACTTTTCCTTTCAGTTGAAACCAGGTGGTATCGGTGGTAATGTCGCGTACTTTATAAAATTTGCTTTTATCAACATATCTGAAAGGAAAGTAATTGAGCATGTCTTCGTAGGTAACAATGTCCAATTCCTTTTTAAGCAGGTCGGCGCGTTTAGGCCCTACTCCTTTTAAATAGGTGATATTGGTTTCGAGCAGATTATTCATTTTTTACAAAGATAAAAAACCGGAGCAAAAAAAAACTCTTCGGTATCGAAGAGTTTTTTTTGTTTTTTTAAGCAGAGCGATTAATATTCCCAAAGAAACTGTTCAAAATTAAACATTTCGTCTTTAATTCGTTTTGATTCGAGCAGAGCATCAACGCCGGTAGCGTACTGCGAAATACGGCGGTCGAATACGTTTTGTTCTTTGTAAATATAGCTATCGAAAAGCCTTTTGATAAATACCTGATCGAACGAAAGGCGCATGGCTGAGTTAGCGCCATTGAACACATACGAGTTGGCCAGAACGGGACGGGCTTCGGCATAGGAGAACCAAAATAACGGCTCGGTACCTTCTTCGCCGTTACGTTCTTTAATAATTACCGGACACATATCGAGGATACGAACCATCATTTGTGAACGTTGTTTATCAAAATACCAGTCTTCTTTAATACGCAGGCGCATTATTTTGGTTGGGTCGAAGGTGGTATAAATAACCGTATCGTACTCATCGTAAGGAGGGTAAGGCCTCCTCATGGTTGTGTAAGAAGTGTCGATTTGGCGTCCAACAATTTCGTTGTAGGTAATCGGAATCAGCAGTTCATCGGTATTGTTGATATCGTAGGCAGTAATTTCGCCCTCTTTAACGGCATCCAAAATGGTAACCGTAAACGATTTCCAGTTTTGCTGGGTTTCGATTGGATAATATAGCTTTTGGTTAAATTTTTGCCTGAAGTCGATTTCGCGCCATATTCTTTTTGACCACATTACATCTGCCTTTCTAACGGTTGGCAACGGTGCAGGTTTTATATTTTCACCATCATTGTTAGCATACACCTGGTCGAGGGGTTGGTTATCCACAATCTGGGCAAAAATGCCGCCCCCAAAAAGCAGGGTGAATGTAACAAATGCAACAAAAAACTTTTTCATATCTTATAAATAATTAATTATTTCAATTCGAGGTTGACAGGGTTCAGGCTACGCTTGGATCCGTCAGGCCCTTTTGCTTGTATGTTCTCAAAGAAGAATTTCTGTTTTCTTTTTCCGCTTCTGATGCGTTTAATAATATCTTTTGAAAAGGTATTACCCTTGGCTTTAATGGTAAAAAAGTCGCCATTAATAAGGGTTGTAAACGAATAGGAAGTAATACGGAAATAGAAGAGGTCAAATTCAAATCCTTTCATTTCGGGGATAATAGCTCCGGCTGCAAGCAGCTGGTTTTTGTCGATAGCACCGCCTGTCATACCCGCAATGGTAGCGGTTGGGTTGGGAACACGTTTAACCCTAAAGTCAACTGCACCAAGATTATAAGGTTTTCCATCAATTTTAGCAGAAGCTGAAACGGTAACGTTTTTCATACCTTTACTAACTTCAACAATCCACTGACCTTTGTTTTTGGGATCCTTATAAAGTTTACCTTTCGAAATGGAAGGTGTTACCTTATCCATTGACAAGCCCGGTACTGAAATAGAAACGGGGTTTTTAACACCAATATAAAACACATTCATTTTTAAAGGAGATACCGTAAGCGATGGTGGAGCTACCACATAACTACCATTAAATTCGTATTGTGTAGGTTTGTTGGTTTTTGGGTCAATCATTTCAATAACACCTGCATATTTTTTTATACCCTCGCTGGTTGCCGGAAATTCCAATTTAACAGTTCCTTCGGTACCGGTAACTTTTTTAGCACGTTTTTTATAATCCGGTTTCCACTTATCAACGCCGGTTACATAATAAACATCAGGTTTGGTTTTTGTGTCGTAGGCTGCAACCAATACTTCGGCTTCGTACTTTTTGTTTTTAAGAACATAGGTACTTTTGGGAATAATTTTAGCTTCAACATGGTCGAATTTATAGTCGGTGGCCGAAACAGAAGCATACAGATAATTTGCAGCATCAAATTCAGCAGATTGTACTTCGTTAATAATTTTATTTATTAACGTAATATCGGCAGCAAGAATGGTGTGGTTAAAATTATGATACTCCCAGTCCTCTTTGGTTCCGGAGGCATCGTGGTAAACTTTTCCGGGTTTAATGACAAGTCCTATTTTTTTAGAGTTTTCAGGCTCATTCATTTTTTGCAACATAAAGCTACGATACTCTTTTAACTTTTGGCTAAGTTTATACGCTTCGCCATTATTTTTGTTGCCAATCATATAGTGCGTAGTGTTGTCGTATTTGTCTTTTGTAGGTACTTTGTCAAGCAGCAGGTATTTTTGTTGAACGCCGTTTATAACAGTGTCTTTGTAATATAATTCTCTGATTTTAAGCGAATCCTCTTTGGTGTTTTTCGGCAACACACCCATTTCGGAGGCTTTTACCAAATTAAACTTCAAATCCTCGAGGTAGTTTAAAAGCTTTTCGCTTTCCTCTTTTACCTGAACAGCTTCCTGGTACTTGGGGCCGACTTTATCTTTGTTTAATTGGTATTGGACTTTAAATTTATCATAAATATAATCCACTTTGTTTTCCAGGCTTGCATTGGTAGTTTGCATGCTTTCGTTCACAACAAGAAATGCATTTAGCACGTCCTTTGATACATTTAATGCCAGTAAAGCATAAAGTACCAAATACATCATGGAAATCATTTTTTGCCGTGGGGTTTCTTTATATCCAGCCATTTTTTAATTTTTTATTTAAAACAATTAAATACCTTAGTTAATAATACTAGTCATTAACATTCATGGCTGAAAGCATATTGCCATAAACCTTGTTAAGGTTACGCATGCGTTTATTAAGTTCTTGTACCTGATTGGAAAATTCAACGGTGGAGCTATTCGACTCGTCAAAAGTTTTTATTAATTCGTTTGCATTTTCGGCAACTTTGGCAACGCTTTCGGAGTAGCTTGTAGCGGCCGATAAATCCTGGGTCATAACTTCATTCAGTTTATTAGCGGTTTCGGATGCACCTTTTAAGCTTGTTGCAAATTCTTTGGTGGCAAAAACAGCTTCATTGGCCTGTCCTATTTGATTGGCGGTTTCGGAGAGTTTGCTTAAGCCTTCACCTAACCTTCCCAGCACCTCATCGTTGACATTATTTTTTTCAAACATTTCATCCAGTCGTTGAGTGGGTGTTTTTCTTTGCTCCAAAACATTATCATTCACATCATCGCGATACATTCCGGCAAGTTCGGGATAAACGAGACTCCAGTCGGGTTCAACATGAGGTGGTTCAAATGCTGAAAGGAAAAAGATAACAGCTTCAGTAAGCAAACCTACCGTTAACATTTCGTTGGCACCGGGTAGGTGGATGATTTTAAAGAGTGCTCCTACCAATACGATGGACGCACCAAAACCATATACTTTAGCCATTATGTTTCTATAAATTCTTGTGTGTGTGAAATCCATTAAGCCCATGATCAAATAATTTTATTGATTTTGTTATAAATTTAATTCAAATAATTGTTCTTATTAATGATAAACCCGTGAAGCTTTGCTTGGGTTGTCGCCTTTGTTTCGTCCAAGGTATGGCTGAATACATCTGAACCCTATGTAGGCCTTGGCTGTATCCTGATATTCATAGGCACGGGTAGTGACCTGTAAATAATATTTAATATCTTTCCACGAACCACCACGAATTACTTTACGTTTCATGGCTGGCGGATCGTCCTCTTTTGCATTATAGGTGTAGTTGGGGTTCATATCCCATGTAAAGTTGTAAGAGGACGGGTCGTAAGCCGAGTTTGTCCATTCGGCCACGTTTCCGGCCATATCGTACAAGCCCCAGTCGTTGGCAGGATAGTGTGCTACAATAACTGTACGTAATCCGCCATCGGCAATGTAATTTCCTCTGCGGGGTTTAAAGTTTGCCAAAAAGCATCCTTTTTCGTTAAGGGTATAAGGCCCGCCCCAGGGATAGGGATTAAGCTGGTACCCCCCTCTGGCAGCCCATTCCCATTCGGCTTCGGAGGGAAGACGGAATTCTGAAAGTTCCACATTGCCTTTTTTATGTTTAATATGTGAATTAAGCAGTTGTGTTCTCCAAACGCAAAATGCCCGTGCCTGACGCCAGTTTACACCTACTACAGGGTAATTGTCGTAAGCGGGATGCCAAAAATATTTTTCGGTCATGGGGTCGTTAAACGAATAGGTATAATCAGCAATCCATGCCAATGTATCAGGATAAACGCCAATCATTTCGTTACGAACATAAACCGATCGGTCGCGAAGTCCCTGCGGACGGTTTGCCAGTCCGGCATTACGATAGTCGCCGGGTTCTGAAAAATCCTTTTTAGCAGCAGCGTGTAGGTCAACCCATTGATATGTGTACATTAATTTACGGGTGTCAATTTCGCGGCGGCGGAAAAATCTTTCGTTTTCGGGGAGGTACATCTCTTCGAGTGCATCTCTTACATCCTGGTCTTCGCTATCCCAGTTGATGTCTGTTTTCCAGTTTAGGTAAGGGGGGTCGTAAACTTCGCCGGTTTTTTCATTTTCTTCAATCAGAAAATCTTCGGGGTCAACATTTCCCAAAAGAGTTCTGGCGATTGAGTCGCGAACCCAGTTAACGAACTGGCGATATTCATTATTTGTAATTTCTGTTTCATCCATAAAAAAGCCTGAAACTGAAATTGTTTTCGGTTCTGCCAAATAACTTTTTGCAATGTCTTCATCACCGGCACCCATTACAAAGCTTCCCTGTGGAACGAAAACCATCCCGTAAGGGTCGGCCTGATAGAATGGTTTTGATGAAGTTCGTGCTCCAACTAATTCTCCATTACCTGAGTTATTACAACTTGCCAATAACCCGGCAACGAGAATGTAAAAAATCAACCTTTTCATACTTAACAATTTGATTTTATGTGTCTTACCTTATTTTCCTTTTTTAACGAGCACCAAAAATAAGAAAATCTGCAATGTAACTTAGTTTTGGGCTTAATATTTTCAATTACAAATACCGAGTGTTTTTATAACTGGTTTTTGAATGGTCACCTTTTATTTTAAAACAGTAGCTTAATCCTATTTCGTGAGACCCTGGCATACCGTATCTCATGGTATTGATATCATAGGAATAGCTAATATTGAAATCTCTGAACTTAACGCCAACCATAACGCCCACCGACTCTAAAAACCGATAGCTGACACCGGCGTAAAATCTGTCTTTGTACCTAACGTTGGTTGAAATAATATATTGCGTGGAGGCTAAATTACTCTCAATCATAAATCCAGGATCAATTTCATAGTCTTGGTTGGTAAGAAATATCCGGTACATTCCGGTAAGAAACAGGGTGCGGTCGGTTTTGTAACGAACCACCTGATTATCGGAGGTACTTAAATTTTTTCCGTGCGATTCGAGCAGGTTAATTACTGATAACCCCACGTAGTAATCTTCGGTTTTAACAAATATGCCCAGGTTGCCGTCAAAAATCATCGCTCCCTGTTCGGAGGACAACAAAATTGGGTCTCCCGATTGTTCCGGTTTTAATTTTGAGAAATCAATGCTGTGGTTCATCAAACTAACTCCTGCGCCAATGCCCACATCGGCAAACGAAAGTGAAGCATGAAACGAATAAGAAAGGTTAATGCCTACTGATTTTTCGAAGCCCAGTTTGTCCTGAATAATTGAACCGCCAAGCCCTCCGTGTAAAACTTTCATGGGTGAGTTAATGGTAACAAGGTAGGTTTCGGGAGCAACTTTATTGCCTTCATCGTCGGTAAAACCGGCCCAGTGTTGACGCAAAAGTCCGTTTACACATACGCCATCACCCATTCCTGCAAATCCGGGATTAATGTAGGTTAAGGTATTATTATATTGCGTAAAAGTTGAAAGCCTCTGCCCGTAAGCAGTTGCCGAAACAACAATTAGAAAAATAATACTGTTGTAAAACTTTTTAAAACTCAATACTCTGTTCTTTTTATTTTTCCTTTTATTAACGCAGGCTAAAGTATAAAAATTATAGTTTGGTAAACCTTTTTTTTATTTTATTTCGCTGTAATGACACCGTTAATCATTTGTACGTTGCAAAGAAAAGCTATTTTATTACACCTTACAACAATTTATATTTATCCAAAATAACATATTCGGGTCCATGAGGGTGCAGGATACTTTCGTATAAAAATATTTCATGTACATCAATTGTTTGAAAAAACACCTCTTTATATAGGACAATGGATTTTTGAAAAAATGCTTTATCCTGTACCTGTTTAATTCGTGCAAGGGTAAGGTGCGGCACAAAGTTTTGCCGGTCGTTGGGAAAGCCGGCTTGTTCAAGTTCAAATCGCAAATTATTTCCCAATCTGATAAGCTGCTTGTCGTTGTTAATATTTACCCTGATGATTCGTGGGCGATAGGTACTGCCAAAAATGCCAATTCCTTTTAAATCGAAAGAAAACGAATTTGTGGAGTCGGTAACTTTTTTGATTGTTTTTGAAATGATATCAATTTTATCTTCCGTTGTTTCGCCAATAAATTTCAGGGTAAGATGAAAAAGCGATGCATCAACCCATTTAATTCTACCCTGGCTGCATCGGGCTTGTAAATCGTTACATGCTTTTAACAAGGTTTGGTTGGGATAAATATTAATAGCAATAAAAAGACGTTTCATAAACTTTAAAAATAGAAAAGCAAAAATGCATAAAAAATAAATGAGTCTGGCCTAAAAAATTATTGCATGAAAAAACAAATTGTTATATCTTTGCCGCCGCAATTGAAAAAATTGCAGATGGGGGATTAGCTCAGTTGGCTAGAGCGTTTGACTGGCAGTCAAGAGGTCATCGGTTCGATTCCGATATTCTCCACGTAAAGAGAAGGTTATTAATCAATGGGTTAGTAACCTTTTTTTATGTCCTTTACCCTCCTTTATGGTTTCCCTCTCTATTCTCACAATGACTATTTATCATTATAGGAATGACTTTTACTATGACTTTTTACAATTTAATGTAAAATGGCAAAGTGTAAAATTATTGTAAGAAAGAACCCCACTTTAAAAAATTGTATTTTCTTATTTATGCTCATATTTCCTTCCCTATCTCCATCCAACATTCCCGGCATAGTAAAAACAATCAGGATGATTAGATTTTGATTTCGAACCATGGTACTTAATTTCTAAATATTTTATAAAGACTAATTAATAAGGTAATTACTGGTTTTGACGATTAGTGGAGGTGCTGACAAAATTTACCAATGATGACCTTTTGATGACCTCTAAATCTTGCTTCTTACCATTAAATGGGGTTCTTTTGTAATGATTTATAATGTGATGATTACCTCCGTTGGTAATTTGGAGTGTAAAAAACCCACATTACAATAAAAAGCTTAACGATTACTAAAGATTTCGTCTTATGAAAAAAGTTTACCTCAAAAGTTTGTTGTTTGCATTAACAGTAATGGCCGGCCTCACCCTTTTTGGTCAAAACAGTAAAAGTGGTGCACCGCAAAAGGCGGCAGCATCCAAAAACAATTTCTATTCCATCGAAAAATCGTTTAACGATAAGTGGTCTTCTTACAACATTGACAGGAATGGTTACTACATTGATGAGAATGGTGAAGAAAAAAGAGTTCCCGGCTACAAACAATTTAAACGTTGGGAGTGGTACTGGGAGACCCGTGTTGATAAAACCACCGGTGACTTCCCCCGAATCAGGAAGTCTGATGTTTTTATGGAACGTGCAAACAACGGTAATCCTTCACGGAGCACTTCCGGCAGTTGGACATCATTGGGGCCTTCGAGCAGTGCAGGAGGTTATTACGGCTTGGGAAGGTTAAACTGCATCGGTTTCAGAAGCGGTGACAACAACACCTATTACGTAGGCTCCCCTTCGGGAGGATTGTGGAAAACAACCGATGACGGTGCTTCATGGACTGCCCTCACCGATGACAATCCTGTTTTGGGTGTCAGCGATGTGGTGGTACTGGCAGGAAGTACAACTTCAAATGATACCCTTTACATTGGTACCGGTGACCGTGATGGTGGCTCATTGTGGAGTATGGGAGGTGGACAAACCGGCGACAACAATAGTATTGGGGTGCTTAAGTCAGTTGATGGTGGAGCCACCTGGAATACAACAGGGCTGTCGTTTCAGGCTTCGGAAGGCGTGTTGGTAAACCGGTTGATTGTTAATCCCGACAACCATAACATATTATATGCGGCAACAACCAACGGACTTTATAAAACTACCGATGGTGGTAACAACTGGACACAACTATCCAACACCGACTTTTACGACCTTGAATTTAAACCCGGCAACCCTCAAACCATGTATGCCGGTGGCAACACAAGCGGCAGCATCTATTTATCAACCGATGGAGGTGCTACATGGTCGGAAGTGCTGACAACAAACGGGTATCGTGTTGTGGTTGGCGTAAGCCCCAACCAAAGTACATGGGCTTATGCGGCTATTGTTGACTCTTATGGTTCATTAACAGGTTTTTATAAATCGGAAACTTCGGGAAGCTCCTGGTTTTTGCCCGGCGACTTTGTTAATTTAATGGGTGCTAACTGCGATGGTTCAGGTAGTTATCAGGGGTGGTACGATTTGGCGCTTGGTGTTGACCCCACCAACGCCGCTATTGTTTTTGTGGGTGGAATCAATACCTGGAAAACCTCTGATGGTGGTGTAAACTGGCATCTTAACAACTACTGGCATGGAACCTGTGGCGGGTCGGCACCCGAAGTACATGCCGATAAACATTGCCTTAAATTTCAAAATGAAACAGCAACACTTTTTGAATGTAACGACGGCGGCGTATATAAAACCACCGATGGCGGTATAAACTGGAATAACAAAGGAAACGGAATTGTGTCGGGCCAAATTTATCGACTGGCCGTTTCGCAAACGGTGCAGGGTGATGTTATTGCAGGATTACAGGATAATGGAACAAAATCCATTAATTCAGGAACCTGGGAAGATGTTTTGGGTGGTGATGGTATGGATTGTGATATTGACTATACCGACAATAATCTGCAATATGGCGAAAGTCAAAATGGTTATTTAATAAAAACCACAAACCACTGGACAACTTCTACTGATATGGGATTTATTGATGGCCGCTGGATAAGTCCTTTTGCCATCGACCCCACAACCCATACTACCCTCTATTTTGGTGCTACCAGAAGTGATAGATTTGATCCAAGGCTTCACAAATCAACCGATGGCGGGAGTACATGGAGTGCTATCGGTGACTATAATTTCCGTGAATTTGCCGTGGCTCCTTCAAACTCCGATTATATTTACGGAGTGGATAATAAGGGGTTCTTAGAAGATGTTGCCGGTGTTTATAAAACCGACAACGGTGGGTCATCCTGGTCTGATATTACAGGAACCCTGCCTGTAAACAGTGCTACACCAACTTATGTAGCCGTTAAATACGACGATCCGAATACGGTATGGGTAACATTCGGACAATACAACAACTACTCGGTTTACCAAACAACCGACGGAGGCACTTCGTGGATGGATATCTCTTACGGATTGCCGTCAGTACCTGTAATGTGCATTGTTCAAAATCGTCAAAATACCTCTGAAACAGAGTTGTATGTGGGAACCGATGTGGGCGTTTATGTAAAATACGGAACCGCACCCTGGCAACTTTTCAGCACCGGATTGCCCAATGTTGTGGTTACCGAGCTTAAAATATATTACGATGATGCCACTCCGGCAAACAGCCGCATCAGAGCGGCAACTTACGGAAGAGGTGTGTGGGAATCCGATTTATATACCTTTACGGCTGCGGCTCCCATAGCCGACTTTATTGCAGATGATACGGTTCCCATACCCAATCAAACCGTCAGCTTTAACGACTTTTCTTCCAATCAGCCTACTTCCTGGCAATGGACTATCACACCTTCGTCTTATCAATACGTTGATGGTACAAGTGCCACTTCGCAGTACCCCAAGGTGCAATTTATGGCATTGGGTTATTACACCATTCAGTTAACGGCATCCAATGCATTGGGCAACGATACCAAAACAAGAACCTCTTACATTAACGTCGGGACGTATCACAACTATTGCAGTGCTTCCGGTGGCGGCAGCGATTATATTGAGAGTGTCGAAACGGGAGACATCAGCAATACCAACACATCTTCCGATGGGTACCACGATTACAAATCACTTTCCACCGCTTTATATCAGGGGCAGGCCGAAATACCCATTACTATTTCCAACGGGTTGGCAAACAGCACCTACGATGTTTCTGTATGGATAGATTTTAATCGTGACGGAACTTTTGATGAGTTAGCTGAAAAAATTGTGTGCGAATCAAATACTTCAACAAGCCCGGACATTTACTATTTTGATGTTCCTGTTGATGCCGATACCGGTATTACCGTTATGCGGGTACGTATTAAACGATTATATTCCGATTGCGGTTCACCCTGTGGAACCACAACCTATGGCGAAGTGGAAGATTATTCGATTCAACTGAACGAAATGCCAGCCTGTCCTCCTCCCTCCTATCAAACCGAAAGTAACCTTACGGGAACATCCGTTGATTTGGGCTGGTCGCAAATTGGTTCGGTATCCTCGTGGGATATCCGGCTTGTAACAGCAGGAACCGACACTTCGGGAATAGCGTTCAGCACAACATCATCCAACCCGCTAACGGTAGATACCTTAACCGGAAACACGGATTACGAATGGTATGTAAGATCTGCTTGTGGCAGTGCATGGATTGGCCCGTCATCATTCCATACCTCCTGTACATCGCTCACGGCACCGGTTTCCGAAAATTTTGACGGGGTTTCCACTCCCGACCTGCCCAATTGCTGGACAAAGATTGTAAACACAACTTCGGGTTACTCCTATGTTAGAACAAGCACATACAATCCCAACTCTTCACCCAACTCGGTTATCTTTTATAATAGTGATGATACAACAGGTACATTTCTTCTGATAGCTCCTCAATTAACCGATTTGCCAACGCAGCAAAATATGATTACTTTTTATGCTAAAGGAGCCGATGGCGGAGAAGCATTTATTGTGGGAACCATGACCGACCCGTCAGACGAATCAACCTTTACACCATACAAAACCATAACCCTGACCGATACTTACATTCAATACAAGGTTTATTTCGGGTCGGGATATACTTTAAACGATACCTACATAGCTTTTAAACACGGCATGAACGACCGGTATCTGAATATCTATTTTGATGATTTTGTATATACTGCCATGCCCGTATGCCCCGAACCGTCAGACCTTGCTGCCGATAGCATTTCCGATACCGCAGCAAAACTTTCGTGGACGGAAAACGGTACGGCAACCTCATGGCAATTAAGAATTGTTACCTCAGGAACCGACACTACGGGATTAAGTTACAGTACAGTAACTGCCAATCCGCTTTGGATAGACACCCTTTTGGCGAACACTTCTTATGATTGGTATGTGCGGGGTGATTGCGCTGGTGAATGGTCGGCCAATGCAACCTTTTCCACCATGTGCAGCAGCCGTACCGCTCCGTTTTCCGAAAACTTTGACGGGGTAACTGCACCCGATTTACCCGATTGTTGGAGCAGTATAGTTTATTCTAACTACACGCAGGCTGCAGTGAAAACCTACACTTATTCTTATCCCCATTCAAGTCCAAACCATATTTTGATGAATGACGATGGCGGAGCCAACGGTGCACTTTTGTTAATCACGCCTGAACTAAGCGATTTGACCTCACACTTGAATCAAATCAGATTTTACGCAAAATGTTACGATGAAGGGGAATATTTGATTGTGGGAACTATGACTGATGCTTCGGACACAGCTACTTTCACCGCTTTTAAAACCATTCAACTAACAACCGATTATACCGAATACACAGTAATGTTTGGAAACTCTTACAGTGAAAGTGACAGTTATATCGCATTTAAGCATGGTGAGAATGGAGACGGATTTTATAACAATATCTTTATTGACGATTTTGTGTACGAACCCATGCCCACCTGTCCGCCGGTTTCCGATTTGAAAGAGAGTAATATAACAACTACCTCGGCAACACTCTCCTGGACACAAAACGGTTCGGAAACAAGCTGGGATGTGAGAATCGTTACCAAAGACAGCGACACTACAGGTACGCCTTATGCTACCAAAACATCCAATATGATTATTGTGGACACCTTGTCGGCCAATACTTATTACGATTGGTACGTACGTTCCGGCTGTGGCAGCGACTGGGCAAAAAGTACTTTTGTTACCGATTGCGGAACCTACAGCGCACCCTACAGCATGAATTTTGATAACGAAACCGTACCCGACATCCCCCATTGCTGGTCAACCATAGTCAGTTCATCCAGTTCTTATGCCAAGATTGAAACACTCACTTCACAGTTTCCGAATTCAACTCCCAACCATGTGGTAATGGATGAATACAATGACGACAATGCAACACTTTTGCTTATCTCTCCGCAGTTTACCGACCTCACAACGCAGCAAAGGCAAATTACCTTTTTTGCAAAAGCCAATAACGACGGCGACAGTTTATTGATCGGAACCATGTCGGACCCGGCAGTTGCTTCCACCTTTACACGCTTCAAAAAAATATCACTCACCACCACTTACACTCAATATACGGTAATGTTCGGAGCAACCTATACGCTAAACGATGAGTACATAGCCTTTAAACACGGAGGCGGAGGTAATTACGAAAAGATTTATCTTGATGATTTTAATTACACTTACATGCCTGTGAACCCGCCTCCATCCGATTTGTATGAAGCCGGTATTACCCAAACATCGGCACAGTTGGGATGGACTGAAAACGGTACGGCAACCTCATGGGATGTGCGCATTGTAATTGAAAATGCCGATACTGCCGGCGTGGCCTATGCAACCACATCCAACAACCCTTTTACGGTAGATACTTTAAATCCAAATACTTATTACGACTGGTATGTGCGTGAACAAGGTAGTGAAAACTGGGCCGGCCCGTCAACTTTTGTAACTGATTGTGGTGCTTACACGGCAACCTATTCTGAAAACTTTGATAACGTTACCGCTCCTGCCATTCCGCATTGTTTTAGTACCATTGTAAACTCAACTTCAGCTAACGCTGTTGTTAAAACTGATACTTATGGAGAACATTCCTATCCAAACCAAGTGAATATGTCTAATGCCTACGATGCCAATGCAACACTTATGCTTATTTCCCCGCAGTTCAGCGATTTAACCTCGCAACAAAATGAGGTTCGTTTTTACGGCAAAGGCTACTCCGGGGTAAAGGTTATTTTGGGCACCATTGATAATCCGGCTAATGCTTCCGGTTTTACAGCCATTGATACCATTGAACTTACAAGTACATACACGGAATACACCCGATATTTCGGAGCCGGCTATACCGGTACGGATGAATATATTGCATTTAAACTCGGTACAGGTTCCAGCTCTAAAACTGCTTATATCGATGATTTTGTGTACGAACCCATGCCGGCTTGTCCGCACCCCACCAACCAGTCGGAAAGCAATATAACAACCAC
>Ga0256831_1000160_pt1 | contig 35346 bp, 35 predicted proteins | sample 132544metaG_FD_189087 | JGI IMG/M metagenome (GOLD analysis project Ga0256831, IMG submission 189087) | Hydrothermal vent microbial communities from Lau Basin, Pacific Ocean - 132-544 | ecosystem: Environmental > Aquatic > Marine > Hydrothermal vents | place: Pacific Ocean: Lau Basin | collected...
TGGTAAAGTACTTGAATATACTTGATCTATATCATCTGCTGGCTTTACAGAACAAAGGGGTATTCATTAATGATAAGCAGAGATTTACTGCAGTTAATCAGAAGTACATTTATACTGGACTGGCAAGGCATTCATGGATTGCCGCACTGGTCCAGGGTAAGAGTAAACGGTCTGCAGATTGCTCGCAACAATGCCGCCGATCAAAGAGTGGTCGAGTTATTTGCTTTTTTACACGATGTTAAGCGGGAGGCTGATTTTAATGATCCTGAGCATGGCCCCAGAGCTGCTGCCTTTATCCACAGCCTTTCTGATAATCTGCTGAGCATTACGTCTGTGCAAAAAGAGCGTCTGGAATATGCCTGTTATTATCACAGCCGGGGACTGACGGAAGCAGATATTACTATACAAACCTGCTGGGATGCGGACCGGCTGGATCTGGGACGAGGCGGTGTGCGTCCGGACACCGAAAAACTCTGTACGGATATTGCAAAAGCTCCGGAGTTTTTTGAACAGGCTTATCAGAGAGCAACTTACTGGAACAGAAAACAGAGTTCTGCAAATAAAGAATCCATTGTCCAGGTCTGGAAACCGGGTTAAACCTATTAATTTGTGTTCAAGTGTTACAAAACGTAACTTTGGGCTATAATTCAGACTATGAAACAGCCTGTACAGAATCTGCTTAGGGAACGAGCCTTATTATTATTTATTGGCGGCTTTTTTCTTATTTGTTCGCCGGTACGTTATTTCTGGGCGGATGAGTTTATGCCCTGGTACAGTCCTTATCTGATCTGGTTTGGGCTTATTATCCTGACCTGGTTCCTGTACCGTTGGTTAAAACGCCATGAATTTTGAACTATGGCAGTTATTTGCCTCCGGTGTGTTCTATCTCGGGGTATTGTTTCTTATTGCCTGGCTGGTGGATAACAAACCTCAGTTCTCTAAACTGGCCCGGCATCATTTAGTTTATTCACTTTCTCTTGGTGTTTATGCGACTTCCTGGAGTTTTTACGGCAGTGTCGGTTTTGCAGAACGTCAGGGTTACAGCTTTTTAACCATCTATCTGGGTGTGACCCTGGCCTGGTTATTATCGCCCTGGCTGTTTGCACCTATTTTAAAATTAAGCAAGGAGCACCAGTTATCCTCCTTTGCGGATCTGTTCGCTTTTCGTTACCAGAGCCAGTTTGTAGGCATTGTGGTCACGCTGTTTATGCTGCTGGGCACTCTGCCCTATATTGCCCTGCAGATCCATGCCGTAACGGAATCCATGCAGGTGCTTACTAATGAAGCCACACCCATAATGATTTCACTGGGCTTCTGTTTCACCCTGGTTCTGTTTGCCATTTTATTTGGCGCCCGGCACAGTTCAGCACGGGAAAAGCATGAAGGACTGGTCGTAGCGATAGCATTTGAATCGCTGGTGAAGCTCTTTGCCCTGCTCAGTGTCGGTCTGTTTGCCCTGTATTCAGTATTTGACGGTTTCTCCGGTCTGCAGCAGTGGCTGGCAGATAATCCCGGCAAGCAGCAGGAACTGATGGCGCCCATTGGTGACGGCTCCTGGAACAGTCTTATTTTTCTGTCTTTCTGTGCGGCTCTGTTTCTGCCGCGACAGTTCCATATGGGGATTAGTGAGAATTTTGACAGCCAGTCTATTCACACCGCCAGCTGGGCATTCCCCGCTCTGCTGCTATTAATGAACCTGCCGATCCCCATAATACTATGGGCCGGGCAGTTTATGCAGACATCCACATCGGCGGACTTTTATGTGCTGGGCATTACCCTGCACAGTGACAATACCCTGCTGCCGCTGCTAACCTTTATTGGCGGCCTGTCCGCAGCCAGTGCCATGATGATTGTCACTACACTGGCACTGGCCAATATGATTATGAATCATTTTGTCCTGCCGGCCATTTTCCCCCGTAATTTCAGCCATAAAAGCACCAATATTTATCAACGACTGCTGCAGGGCAAACGTATTCTGATAACCATTATTATTATGTCCGGTTTTGCCTTTGACCTGCTGTTGTCAAGACACCAGGGACTGGCTCAGCTTGGCCTGATTTCATTTGTGGCCGTTGCCCAGTTTCTGCCCGGAACTATTGGCCTGCTTTACTGGCAGGGCGCCAACCGGCTGGGTTTTTTAGGCGGTTTATTTGCAGGCTCACTGGTGTGGGCTTATGCCCTGTTATTACCCCTGCTGGTTAATTCAGGTTTCCTGTCCCCGGCTGTCTTTGACACAGTTCCTGCCTTCAGCAGCCTGTTTAACAGTTCGGATCACTGGGGTTCAGTAACCTTTGCTTCACTATCTGCCAATTTTGTATTGTTTGTGCTGGTGTCTCTACTGACCCGGGCCAGTGCGGCAGAAAATGAAAATGCCTGGAATTGCTGCTCAACAACACTCACTCCACCAAAAGGGGTTATGGTGGTGCGTTCCATTGACAGTATCAAGGAACAACTGGCCCTGTTGCTGGGTGAAAACATGTCTGACAAGGAGGTTGAAAAAGCACTCAGGGATTTGTCTATGGACAGGGATGATACTAATCCCGTACATCTACGCCAGTTAAGGGAACGGATAGAGCGCAATCTTTCCGGTTTGATTGGCCCCATTCTGGCCAGGGTGGTGGTGAATGAAAAACTGGCACTGGATACCGATACCCGTGATTTTTTTGCCAAAAGTTTCCGTTATATGGAAAACCGCCTGGAAGATTCCAGAACTCGCCTGGAAGGCGTAGCCGGGGAACTGGATGATATGCGTCGTTACCACAGACAGGTGCTGCAGGATTTACCATTGGGGGTCTGTTCGGTGGGAATTAATAGTGAAGTAATTAACTGGAACCGTGCCATTGAAGAACTGTCCGGTATTAAGGCAGAACAGATTTTAGGAGAACCTATACAGACACTGCCCTCGCCTTTGGGAGAACTTTTTTACAGTTTTATCCAGGGTGAAGAGCAGCAATTAAGAAAAATACAGGTACATATTAATCATACCCGGCGAATTTTTAACCTGCATAAATCATCTTTAATCAGTTCTTTCCGGCGTTCAAGGCTGAGTGAAAGTATTTCAGGGGATAAAAATACAGGACTGGCCCCTACTGATGGTGTAGTTCTGCTGGTGGAAGACTTAAGTGATTTACAGGAACTGGAAAACCGTCTGGCCCATAGTGAGCGTCTGGCTTCAATAGGCAGACTAGCAGCCGGAGTGGCACATGAAATCGGTAATCCGGTGACAGGTATTGCATCAGTAACGCAGAACCTGATGGCTGAAGATGATGAGGACTATTTAAAACAATATCTGCATCAGCATCTGGAAGAGGTATTGAATCAGACACGGCGAATAACCACTATTATTCAGTCACTGTCCAGTTTTTCCCGCAGTGGAAATTATCTTAAACCGCCCAGAAAACCCTTATCACTTAAACTATGTGTAGATGAGGCAATTCATCTGGTGACTCTGAGCCATAAGGCCAAACACCAGATTATTGTTAATGAATGTTCAGCAGAACATATTATCAGCGGCGATCAACAGCAGTTAATACAGGTTTTTGTAAATCTGATAAATAATGCCAGTGATGCCTCGCAGGATGAAGATATCATTTATATTCGTTCTTCACAGCAGGGCAATATGATCAGGATTGAAGTCATTGATCAGGGCAGCGGTATTCGTGAAGAAGATAAAAAGCGGCTGTTTGAGCCATTTTTTACCACCAAGGCGGCCGGTGAAGGCATGGGGCTTGGGCTGTCCATTGTGTACAATATTATTCATGATCATGGCGGAGATATTAAAGTGACGGATCGAATTGCCAGTGAATATGGAACAGGCGCCTGCTTTATTATTGATTTGCCGACTTCCGGTCACAATAAGCAGGAAAACAGCAAGGAAAGTTAATATGAAAAGATTACTGGTTATTGATGACGAGCCCCTGATTCGGGATTCACTCAAACGCCTGCTGGAAAAAAACAACTATCAGGTTCTGACAGCAGAGTCGGTAGAAGATGCGATACAGATACTGGCTAAACAGGCCTGTGAACTGATCCTCAGTGATTTAAGGCTGCCAGGCGAGGAAGGCACCCGGATACTGGAATACTTTCCTGATATTCCGGTGATTATTATGACCAGCTATGCCAGCGTCAGTTCAGCCGTAGATGCCATGAAAATGGGTGCAAAGGATTATATTTCCAAGCCTTTTGATCACACTGAGCTGTTATTAATGGTTAAGCGTATCCTTAAGGAACGCAAACTGGAAATTGAAAATACAGTATTAAAACAGCAGCTTTCCAGAGAACATCAGGTCTACGGCATGATAGGCGACTGTCCTGCTATGCAGGAAGTGAATCAGAGAATACACAAGGTAGCCCCTCTGGATACCTCCGTGCTGATACTGGGAGAAACCGGCACGGGTAAAGAGCTGGTGGCCAGAGCCATACACGAATACAGTACCCGAAGTGCGGCTTCCTTAATCAGTATCAACTGTGCAGCCATTGCGGAAAACCTGATTGAATCGGAACTGTTTGGTTATAACAGGGGTGCCTTTACCGGTGCAGACAGGGATCATCCCGGTTTAATTGAAGCGGCAGATGGTGGCACCCTGTTCCTGGATGAGATTGGAGAACTGTCTCTTGATATTCAGGCGCATTTACTGCGGGTGCTGCAGGAAGGTGAAGTTCGACGTGTGGGTTCTACTCAGTCCAGAAAAGTAGATGTTCGTCTGATTGCTGCAACCCATAAAAATCTACAGGATATGGTGGATGCCGGTCAATTTCGTAGTGACCTGTTTTTCAGACTCAATGTCTTTGATATTCGATTACCTCCTCTTAAGGAGCGTAATGGCGATATTATTAAACTGGCAGATTATTTTCTGGAGGATATGCGTAAAAAAATGGCCAAACCGGAAGTTCATTTTTCAGCAGAGGTTCTGGTACTTTTTCAGCAATACGACTGGCCCGGTAATATCCGGGAAATGCAGAATGTTATTGAACGGGCCGTAATTCTGGCAGATGGCAATAAAATTACCCAGCAGAATCTGTCCTTATTTACTGAAGAGCAGAATCAGGAAAATTCCAGAGAACAATTTCCTGAATCAGAACCGCTTATGGATGTGGATAAGGAAAAGTTATCCCTGGATGAATACCTGATCCACTTTTTAAAAGTGAATGAGCATTTAACCGAAACCGAACTGGCCAGACATCTGGGGATCAGCCGAAAAACATTATGGGAGAAACGTAACCGGCTGAATATACCTAAACGAGCCAGATAAATGGAGAAGCAGGATATATGCCTGCTGGCTTTGTTGATGTAAGTATACAAAAAAATTCAGCCATCCGATCCCGGCTTTAAATTCGGTAAATTAGCATTGGCAATAACATGTAAAACAATACCGCAGCCAATCAGAAAGACAACACTGGCCAGCAGGCTGGCAAAAATGGGGTGATCGGTGCTGTTGTCTATTTGCCAGTAAACCGCATAAGATGCCGCCACCAGTGACAGCAGGTAACAGAACATCGCAATGCCCCAGGAAATTTTCTGGCCGATTTTTCGTTTTTTCATAATTAATAACTCAAATAAATAAACAGGCCATAATTTATCACGTTACAGGTCAACTGACCATTGATCCAGGATAACCTGCCTGAACAGTTATGGTCAGTTAATTCATCCGCTGTTACACACAATGTCACCCATGCTGTTACTTAACGTAACACCATGGCTGTGATATTACTGTCATAAGATATTAAAATATTCTATTTAACTGTTTTTTAAAGAAAAATTAAAACTGGCTCTGTTCTTGCCTAAATAAAAATAACAGCTGTTTATCCGTGTATTCGGTTTTCTGCTTTACACCCACAATCAATTAGATACGACAAAAAACATATAATGGCCGAAACATTAAGCACATTAGCACCGGTAATGCGGTTTTTAAACCGTCATGAACCTTATAAATCCATGCTGCCGGTGCATCAGGAATACCTGGCCATGCACCTGGAGCAGGTTTTTTACGCCAAAGGTGAAACCATTTTACAACCTTCGGATGGTCCGGTTGACTGCCTCTATATTATTAAGTATGGCCTGGTGCATCTGGAGCGGACAGATATCAGCTTTGGTGCAGGAGACAGTTTTCCCCTGTACTGGCTGCTGGAAGGGATTAAAGTGCCTGCGCCGTTAACGGCACAGAAAACCACTATCTGCTTTTGTCTGCATAGACAGGATTTTGAGTACCTGATGCAGCAGAGCCCGGTTTTTCATATGTACTGTACGCAGGGTATTCACAGCGCCAATGAGTGAAAACGCAACAGAACTGGAGCAGCTTAAACAAACTGTTGCTGAACTGCAGAAAGCTCTGGCACAAAAACAGGCTGAACTTGAGGATTGCCTGGGTAACAGGAACCCGGATAACACGGTTTATTCCACATTGGTACAAAAGCAGCAGGAACAGGACTGTTATAAAAAATTCAGGATCTGTGAAGCCAGCTGGGCTGATATTCCTGCCGGACAGTTTCATGAACAGCACATGCCCGCCTTTAAAATGCTGACAACACCGGTTACCTTTGAAATGTATGATCTTTTCTGTGCCGACAGGCATTTACAACCACCGGGTGATGAGGGCTGGGGACGTGACAACCGCCCGGTTATCAATGTCAGTCATGAAGATGCACAGCAGTACGCTGACTGGCTGTCAGAGCAGACCGGCTGGTTATGTTGTCTGCCTGGTGAAGAGCAATGGGAGTATGCCTGCCGCGCAGGAACGGTAACAGATTTCTGGTACGGGGATACGCCGGATCCGAGGATGATGGTTATGGGTACCGGTAAAACCATGCCTACGCCAGGTTCCAGAATGGCCAATAACTGGGGGTTGTATGATATGCATGGTAATGTCTGGGAATGGACCTCCACCAATAAACATGAAGAATATATTCTATGCGGAGGCAGCTGGTACAACAAGGCCAACTGGCTGACCTGCAGTGCCCGGAATATTGCTTTTCCCAATGAAAAAAACAATAACTGGGGATTTCGCTTAATCAGTAAAAGTGTTACCTAATTACACATTAAGTATTACTAAACGTAACATTTGTGTAGCCAGTTTTTGATAAGAAAACAACTAAATATTTGATTTTTAATGAAAAGATACGATGGCATGATTATCGCACCATAATTAAGCTTAACCATAAACGTTAAGGTTAACTGTCGGGGTCATGCCGGGATACGTTTTCAGAGCAGTCCTGACATATAGAGAAATAATCAGTATCACAACCGTCCGCTAAGTCGGTTTAAAGGAATGACTGATATAAATAACCGGATAAAACTCATCCGGGTAAATAATAAATTGAGGAACATAGAATGAGTGATAAAAAGAATGCCAATGGCTGGTCACGTCGTGACATTATGAAAGCAGCGGGTGCTTTTACAGCAGCCGGTGCCATGCCGATGTTTTTCACCCGGGGTGCCTGGGCATCCAAAACCTTTGTTAATGATCCAGGTAATTCCAAAACCGTTAAATTAGGTTTTAACGTACCCCAGACTGGTGCTTATGCCGATGAAGGGGCAGATGAACTGCGTGCCTTTAAACTGGCTGTTAAACACCTCAATGGTGAAGGCGACGGCGGCATGATACAGACCATGAAGCCAATGAGCCTGAAAGGCAATGGTATTCTGGGTAAAAAAGTTGAGTATGTAACCGGTGATACTCAGACCAAGTCCGATGCGGCCCGTGCTTCTGCCAAGCGTATGATTGAAAAAGACGGTGTTATTATGTTCTCCGGCGGTTCCTCTTCCGGTGTAGCCATTGCACAGCAGTCTTTAGCTCAGGATATGGGTGTGGTCTTTATGTGCGGTCTGACTCATTCCAATGACACCACCGGTAAGGACAAGCGCCGTTACGGTTTCCGTCATTTCTTTAATGCCAAGATGTCCGGTCTGGCTTTAGGTCCGGTACTGAAAAAAGAAATGGGTACTGACCGTCGTGCCTATCACCTGACTGCAGACTATACCTGGGGCTGGACTCAGGAAGAATCCATTAAGGAAACCACCGAAGGTCTGGGCTGGAAAACCGTTAAAACGGTTCGTACCCCTCTGGGTGCCGGTGACTTCTCACAATATATTACACCGGTTCTGAACTCCGGTGCTGATGTGCTGATCCTGAACCACTATGGTAAGGACATGATCAACTCTCTGACCCAGGCGGTACAGTTTGGTCTGCGTGACAAGATGGTTAACGGTAAGCGGTTTGAAATTATTGTTCCTCTGTACTCCCGTCTGATGGCACAGGGTGCCGGTAAAAATATTAAGGGTATTTTAGGTACCACTAACTGGAACTGGGCATTAAAAGACGAAGGTTCCCAGGCTTTTGTTAAGTCCTTTGGTAATGAGTACGGCTTCCCGCCATCCCAGGCTGCACATACCTGTTATGTACAGACGATGCTGTATGCTAATGCCTGTGAAATGGCCGGTACTTTCTACCCGCCAGAAGTTATCAAGCAGCTGGAAGGCTTTAACTTTGACGGTATGGGCAACGGTCCAACTGAATACCGTGCAGCGGATCACCAGTGCTTTAAAGACGTACTGGTTATGCGCGGTAATGAGCATCCAACCAGCCAGTTTGATCTGCTGGAAATTGTTCAGGTGGTGCCTCGTGCCCAGGTTGAATATCCTGCCGATATCTTTGGCGGTGAGTTAGGTCCTTACGAAAAATCCTGATAGGTCCTGTTAAACAGCGCATAATTTTTTTATGTGCTGTTTTTTTGCCTGTAAAAAAGTGTCGGTACATAAAATATTTTTAACGGTATCAAGATATTTTATGTATACATACGTTTTTAAATTTAACAATTATTGAGTGGTTAACAATGGATGCAATTCTATTACAGATCTTAAATGGTCTGGACAAGGGAGGAGCCTATGCCTTAATCGCATTAGGGCTGACTCTGGTGTTCGGAACCCTGGGTGTGGTCAACTTTGCACATGGGGCCCTGTTTATGCTGGGAGCCTTTTGTTCGGTAACCTTTCAGAAACTGCTGACCATTTCCAAACAGGTCAAAGATACCAGCATTACCTTTTTTGATGCTTATAAGGAAATGCCTTACCTGGAATTATGGTTTGGTGATTTTGGTAAAACCATTATTGATTATTCCGTACCGCTGTCCATTTTATTTGCTATACCGGTCATGCTGCTGATCGGCCTGGCCATGGAGCGGGGTTTAATCCGGCATTTTTATAAACGAACCCATGCTGAACAGATCCTGGTGACTTTTGGTCTGGCCATTGTGCTGCAGGAAATTGTTAAACTGACTTTTGGGGCTAACCCGATACCTACTCCGGCACCGGAAATTTTCTCCGGTACAGCGGCTATCGGTTCGCTTTTCGGCCTGGGTGAATCGGTGGTTTATCCCTGGTGGCGGCTGATTTACCTTGGCTTTTCACTTTCCATTATTGCCGCCGTGTTTGCTTTTTTAAACCTGACCACCTTTGGTATGGTAGTCCGGGCAGGTATGATGGACCGTGAAACAGTGGGTTTACTGGGTATTAATGTTGAAAAACGCTTTACCATTGTCTTTGGTCTGGCAGCGATTGTGACCGGCCTGGCTGGGGTCATGTACTCTCCTATCCTGCCGCCGGATTATCATATGGGCATGGACTTTCTGGTGCTGTCTTTTGTGGTAGTGGTTGTTGGCGGTATGGGTTCTCTGGGTGGTGCGGTGGCCGCAGGCTTTTTGCTGGGTATTCTGCAGTCCTTTGCTTCAATGAACGAAATTAAATCCATTATTCCCGGTATTGATCAGATCATTATTTACCTGGTGGCCGTGTTTATTATTCTGGTCAGACCGCGCGGCCTGTTTGGACGTGAAGGGGTAATGGAGGACTGATTATGAATATAAATATACCATCCATTAAAAAAGATTTATTTGTCATGCTGATTTTTTCAGTGGTGATCCTGAGCATGCCCATGTGGTTAAAACCGCTGGGAGCCGGTTATCCGGATCTGCTGCAGAAATTTGCCATCTTTGGCATTTTTGCCGTGGGCTACAATGTGTTGTTTGGTCTGACCGGTTACCTGTCATTTGGCCATGCGGCTTTCCTGGGTGTGGGTTCCTATACTGCAGTATGGTCGTTTAAACTGCTGACCATGAATGTACTGCCGGCGATACTGTTCAGCGTTATTCTGGCGGGTATTGCGGCGGCCATAATCGGTTTTATCAGTCTGCGCCGTTCCGGGATTTATTTCTCCATCCTGACACTGGCCTTTGCTCAGATGTTCTACAATATGGCTTACTCAGTGCTGACACCTATTACCAATGGTGAAACCGGTCTGCAGTTATCCAGAAGCGATCCGCGGATTATTGATAATATGATGGCTCAGGCCGGTGCAAGTTTACCCTCTCCTACTCTGTTTGGACTGGAAATGAGCGGTTATTCCGGCTTTTATTTCTGTGCCGTGTTATTGATTATTGCCTTCTTTATTTCCCAGCGGATTTTCCACTCACCGTTTGGAATGAAGCTGCAGGCTATTAAATCTAACCAGACCCGTATGAAATATACCGGTTATAATACCCGGCCTTACCTGTTAAGTGCCTTTGTCATTTCCGGTATGTATGCAGGCCTGGCTGGTGCTTTGATGGCAGTCACCGATCCGCTGGCTGGTGCAGAAAGAATGCAGTGGACTGCTTCCGGTGAAGTGGTGCTGATGACCATTCTTGGCGGTGTCGGTACCCTGATAGGTCCGCTGCTGGGTGTGGGCATTATTAAATATTTTGAAAATATATTCTCGGCCATGAATGAACAGGCCTTGCTGGCGGCTTATTCCTTTATGCCCGACTGGCTGGCAAAAGTCATGGTAACTATTACCTCTCCTTTTGTCGGTGAAGGCTGGCACCTGACCCTGGGTGCCCTGTTTGTGGTTATTGTGATCTTCCTGCCCGGCGGTATTATGGAAGGTCTTGGCAAAATCAAAAACCTGTTTAAGTCTAAAAAGAAAGATACATTTACTGAGCAGATACCACCTAAGTTACCTGAGAAAGCAGAACCACAGAAGGAGGTATCATGAGTAATGTTATTCTTGAAATTGATAATGTGCAGAAATCCTTCGGTGGCCTGAGAGCATTAAAAGATCTGAACCTGCAGGTAGAAGAAGGCAAAGTACATGCGATTATCGGGCCTAATGGTGCCGGTAAATCCACCATGTTGAATGTCTGTATCGGCCGTCTGGCACCGGACAGCGGAGTGGTGACCTTTAACGGTGAAAATGTACTGGGCAAGAAGCCTCATGAAATTAACCAGGCCGGTATATCACGGGTGTTCCAGACCCCTGAGATATTTCCCGATCTGTCACTGCTGCAGAATGTCATGATCCCGGCCTTTGCCAGAAGGGAAGGATCCTTTAAGTTTAATATGTTCGGCAATGTCTGTAATGAAAAAGAAGTGCTGGAAGAAGCCAGCCATATTTTACATGATATCGGCCTTAACGAGCAGGAACATGATCATGCCGGCAGTCTGTCCCGCGGTGACAAGCGCCGTCTGGAGCTGGCCATGTGTCTGATCCAGCACCCCAAATTATTACTGCTGGATGAGCCTACTGCCGGCATGGCAAGACATGACACCAACCGAACTATTGAGCTGTTAAAGAAAATTAAAGAACGCGGTATGACCAAAGTAATTATTGAACATGATATGCACGTAGTGTTCTCTGTGGCCGATCACATATCGGTACTGGCCCAGGGGACTATTATTGCCTCCGGAACTCCGGATGAAATCCGTGGTAATCTCAAAGTTCAGGAAGCTTATCTGGGAGGAGCACACCTATGAGTGATATTCATGTTCCTGTTGCACCTAAAATCACGGCGACCGGAAGCACTCCGGCCTTTTTTTCCTGCTGGGATCTGCATGCCTATTATGGTGAAAGTTATATTGTTCAGGGTGTCAGTTTTGATATCCGTGAGGGTGAAATCCTGGCGCTGTTAGGACGTAACGGTGCCGGTAAGACGACCACCCTGAGATCCATTGCACGGGCGTCTTCACCTACAGTCAAACATGGTGAAATCTGGCTGGATCACAAACCCATTCATAAAATGAAATCTTTTGAAGCGGCCCAGAACGGCGTGGCACTGGTACAGGAAGACCGTTGTATTATTCCCGGTCTGACCGTAGAAGAAAATTTAAAGCTGGCACAGATAGCTGAACCCGTCGGCTGGTCAATAGAACGAATTTACGAACATTTTCCCCGCCTGGGAGAACGAAAGGATCAGACGGGGGTAACCCTGTCCGGCGGTGAACAGCAGATGCTGGCCGTAGCCCGTGCTCTGGCGCGTGACATCAAGCTGTTATTGCTGGATGAACCCTATGAAGGACTGGCTCCGGTCATTGTGCATGAAATTGAATCCATTCTGGATAATATCAAGCAACTGGGTATTACTACGATTATTGTCGAGCAAAATGCAATTGCAGCCCTGCGCCTGGCGGATCGTGCTATTATTCTGGATATGGGCGAAGTGGTCTTTGACGGCCTGGCTCAGGAAGTTCTGGACAATGAAGAACTGCGCCAGCAATACCTCGCTATTTAAGTCAACATCCGCATATCCCCTCTCCCTCGGGAGAGGGCCAGGGTGAGGGGCTAAAAAACAAAAGGAAACACTATGCACCACAAAACCACCCTGCTATCCGGCATACTACTAATCTGCCTGCTGTTATCAGGTTCTGCTATGGCTTCAGACATTACGTCTTCTGCAGCCAATATGACCTATACAGGTATCTACCCTGATAAAACTTTACACCTGAAAAACGGTGCCTGGCAGGGAAAACCTTATATGCCCGGTGCCGCCGTCAGGCCAAGGGTTGGTCTAATTAAAGACTTTTCCTTTCGTGGTGATCTAAATCATGATGGTCAGCCGGAACAAATCGTATTTTTATGGGAAAGTTCAGGCGGCTCCGGTACTCGGGTATATATGGCGGTTAACACTTATCATAATGGTCACTGGATTAATCTGGCCACTACGCTGGTGGGCGACCGGGTGCAGCTGCAGATGGGTCGGGTTAATAGAGGCAAAATTGAACTGGATGTTATTCAGGCGGGAGAAAATGATGCGGCCTGCTGTCCGACCCATCGTGTCGTCAGAAGCTGGTCATTAAAGGATAATCAACTGATGGAGCATGACCCCCTGTTACTTGGGCAGATTTCAGTCAAGGATCTCCAGGGACCAAAGTGGCAGCTGCTCAAGTTAAACTGGCAGGAAAAGATCCCGGCTGACATGAATATTTTTATTCAGTTTGATGATCATAAAGTATCCGGTCAAAGTGCCTGTAACCGTTTTACCACTACTATTAAAGAAGGTAAACTGGCCGGTGAGATCAGTTTTGGACCCATTGCTGCTACCCGCAAGTTCTGCGACCCTCATATTATGGAACTGGAAGAGCGTTTTCTAAATGCCCTGAAACATGTCAGAGGCTTTGGCTTTATCAACGGCCAGCTGACTCTGGAATGGCAGGATGATTCAGCTGTCAGCACTCTATTTTTTAAAGCGGTTTTATAAATCGGTAAACTGAGTCATTTAATCCCGGATTCAATTCATAAGTGCAACTTAATTTAGCTGTATTTATGAGTTGAATCTCTAATAAGTATTAACCTGGTTATTTCTTAATTAAATCTGAAATAATTTTAAACGTACCTGTATAACCAAACACCACTCCCAATAATGGATGTTTCATAATGAAGTTCATTTCAAATTCACTATTTGTTTTTTGGGATTCAACAATTGTCGTATGGCCAAGAAACAGCCATTCAGGGATTGGAATTAATCTCTTTCCTATCTTCAATACAAAGTGCAGTCCTTCATAATGGAGTTTATTATCCTCGACATGTACTCGCATACGTAAACCCAGGAATCGGTTTACATACTCGATAAGTTCATTACCCCGATCGTAGACCCAAACGCTTTTAAAATAGATGTTTCTATTGTTGGGAAAATGAATTGTGCGATTCCAGTATTGCCTGTCACCCCGCATTTGCTTTTCAACAATTGTTGGAATTTCTTTACCGCGCCGATTAATGAGTGCACCAAGCATATGAAGGAAAGTTAAATATAGCTGCATATATGACGGGTATTCGATATTCAGGTAACCAATATCAGAATTTGTTTCATACTGATAATGAGTCTGTAAAACAGGCGGCAACTGCTGCCATTGCTCGCCTAATGCTTTTTGCATAAGTGATTCGTTCTGCATATTGCACTCCTTAATATGTTTTAAAAACCATTAAAAATACCACCAACACCATAGCCGTGAATGCAGGAACACCCAGCCAGAACCATATCCGGGCATATTGCCAGTATTTATCAGGTAATGCTTGTTGGTGTTTTACTGATGAATTTGCTATTTTGCTCATCCGAATTTGCAGCCAGACCACAGGTATCCAGAAAAGTCCGGCCAGGATATACAGTGCAATACTGGCTGATACCCAGAATGTTGATACAGGAATGCCTGCAAGATACACCATGATTAAACCGCTAACGGGCTGAAAGATTACTGTAGGGGTTGTAAAAATCCAGTCAGCTAATACCACGTGGCGATTAACCTGTGCGATATGTTCTAAATTTTGACTGCGATCGGCCATCCATTTATAAAAGGCACTGCCAAGTCCGGTGCCAAATAACAAAACCATACTTAAGATATGTAAATATTTGAGCGTGAGATAAGTCATAATTTTCTCCAACCAGTATAAATATCCATGGGCATACGGCCCAGAAATTTAGCAAAAGGTTTTACATCTGAATAATTACCCCTTCTTAACATGCGTATATTATCTGTCTGCATCAGTGGAATAAAATGTTTAACCAGCCATGCAGTCACCAGACAGAATTTAAAGGGTATTGATACAATACGTGCTTTTGAATGGTTTTCTGATGTGCGTATCAGTTGTAGCCAGTCTTTAAATAAAATGGCATGCGCTCCAACAACATCTATCGTGATATTTGTATCAGCACTGACCAGACAATGCATAATACAATCGGTTAAATCATTAATATGCACGGGCTGTACTGGCTGAAGTCCTCCTTCCATAAGAGGTATCACTGGGAAGCGGGCCAGGTGCTTAAAAAATGCCGTACTTTTTCCTCCGCGCCCATAGACCAGTGAGGGCCGCAAGACAAACCAGTTTACCGGTAATGACCTTAATATATCATCTGCTGACTTTTTAGTGATGTGATAGGGAGCAGATGAATGGTCATCTGCTCCTAATGCAGAAATCTGTATAATGCGTTTTACATTGGCATCAGTTCCGGCCCGAAACAGTGCTGAAGGTGCCTGGTAATGCAATGAATTAAATGTTTGTTCCCTGGTCTCATAGATAATACCGACACAATTGATGATAATGTCAACATGGTTCAAATGCGGCATCCAGTCCTTTTTTGAGAGCATTCTGGTGTAATCAAACCCATTCTTTCGGCTGCATGCAATCACCGTGTGACCTTTAGATTGCAGCTTTCTGGTAAGATGCCGGCCAATAAAACCACTGGCTCCGGTGAGTAAAATTTTCATTAGTCCGAATCCCTTTCGGAAATCAAACTGATGCTAATTTCTAATAAGAGTATTACCGGTTCGTTCAAAAGCTGTGCTCCTTTATGTGAATAGTTAAATTCAGCATAAGGTTTGACACAGCTCAGAACTTCCGGAATGATAATTCAGGTGTCAATTCAGGTTCCTAAATTATCATTTTGGAGTATTGGAAATATTAATTTTTCGGTATTTGCCGGGAGTCATGCCAGTTATTTCACGAAAGGCATCGTAAAAGTTAGATTGTGAAGTAAATCCCACACTCAGGCCGACAGAAAGTACTGATGCTGAAGGCTCAGCAATTAACATGGCCTTAGCCGCTTCAACTCGCTGTTCCCTGATATAACGGGAGAACCCTTTTCCCAGACGAGTGTTAATAAGTTCAGATAATTGATGTCCTGATAAATCAAGTCGGCTGGCCAGAGAATTAAGATTAAGCCTGGGATCTTCATATACCTTAGCGTCTTTCATCAATACGGATAATTGTTGCATTACTTCATCACAATTAATATTTGCAAGCGTCGTGTTTGTATAGACCTCTTCGGCAGCTTCAACAATTTTGGAAGGCAGTTGAGGAGACAGGGCAATTGCCAGGTTTATAAAGATAAATGCCCCTCCGATTGAGCTTGAATACAGGCTGAAAAACAACTTGTTTTCCATTATCGGTAAAGTGAACCCTATAATTAACACTATAACGGCAATGATAAAGGTAATGGACAACATGGCGATTTCCAGGTTAAAACGGCTGCGTTGTTCACGTAAGGCATAAACACTGTGTGCCAGCCATAACAAATACGCAGCGCCAACCGTAAATGAGAGCGGCAACGCCATGGATATAGTTAGCCAGGGTGCGACTATCACTGGTAACAGATGAATTAAATCAGTCGGGTGGAATTCTACAGTCCCTTTTAACAGCGGTTTACTGAACAGGTAAAATGCCGGTGCAACGGAAAACAACAAGATAAGATAGAAGCCACTTTGCATATAGAACAAATCTGAATAAAGATACAGAAAATGAACCAGCTGTAACCCGGCCAATATTAAAACCAGCAATATTCCCATAACACGAACCTGGGGCTGTTCAGGGTAATACTGAGAATTAAAATGAGTAAACGCTAAAATTATTGCGCTAAAAATTGAATATCCAGTCAATAATATGGCAACTGCCAGCACGTATTAGTATCCTTTTATAAATGGTCTTATCAGGTCGGAACTACTACAAATAAAAAAATTAACAATTAAAAATAGTCATAATTCACCTCCATAATAAGCGTACGCACAATCATGACTTTTTTGAATATAACGCCTTGCTCACCGGCAATTTGTTAGTTGCATTTATACCACCTTTGAATCTAGTAACTCTTTTATCTGGATAGGTAAAATGCTACGCGCTCTTTCTGTAATAGCGGCTTCATTCTTTTGCCAGATAATGCCAAGGTATATTATAAATAAGCCGATAGCTGTAAGCGCTATTGGGAATAACCAGCTATCCTCAAAGACACTGGATGCTAAATGTCCTAAGTAACCACTACAACCCAACGCACCGAAAATGACAAATACTCGCCTTATTAGTAATACCCCGACACCAATCATGAAAACATTGATCATGAAATAGATAAATTTAGAAAGTTCACTATCAGAATTTTGGGCTGATAAGCCACACCAAAATGCCATAACTCCAAATATGTATAACCAAAAAGCATAATCCGCAGTTTTTCTTGCCCTGACATCTACCCAGAATGCCAGGCCGAGCATTAATATCCCACTGTACATTGACACCAGTTTACGGAGCTCCCATGTTATATCACCACCTGAAATCATTGCTGTTAAATCCATAGACATATACCAAAGAGTTACTGCAATTGGCATAATTAGAAAAGGATATTTGTATTTCCAGGCTACAACAGTAGCAATGGCTAATGTACCAAGCTCAAGGTATATCCAGTGCCACTTTATGTACCTATGATATTCATTATATGCGGTTTCATCTGGCCAGAAACCAAATGCCTGCTGTAAGCCATAAATAGCTAAAGGTGTTAATGCTACAACGAAAGTTGCGCAGATACCCGCTGGTATTGCATGACCCTTGTTTTGAAAATGATTTGTTAGCTTTAGACCAACGCCTGCATAAATAAGAGAAATAAAGAATATACCCCAACCGCCAAATGACTCCCAACCGAGGTTCATGAAAAGCGTCATTGCGCCAATAGCAATTAAGCCACCAAAGTAATAAAGAACATGCGTGAAATCGAATATGGGGCCAATATTAGGCTGAGATTTTAGAAATGCAATTAGCTCATCGGCCTGGTCAGACGTCAGGATATTTTCTTTAACAGCAAGTTTAAGATTTTCCTTAGTTATTTTCATAACATTATTTCCATTGTGATTTTTTTCTGGCATTTAACATCTTTAATATCCAGAATCTGCAATATTGAGATATAGAGATTCCCTCTGTCTCAATTTCAATATACTACGGATTCTACTATAAACTTCTTTAAAACAGGTAAGCATGCTTCTGTATATCTCATCTTAATAAGGGAAATATTAACTCATAGGCACAAAGGTGGTATGTTTTTACGCTGTTTACAAAAACCAGTGAGTCAGAGCCCGGCTAAGCCGATCAAACTGCTGAGTGTCGGCAGGCAGGCCAAAACGTACACCGGATGAATTATCCAGCAGCCGGGTCAATATGCCCTGATGCGCCAGATGGTCAAACAGGCTAAGCGCCTTATGAGTAAATACGGTTTTAAACAATTGGCTGCCGCTTAGTTTTGCCTGTTGATCAAAATTGTGTATAAAAACAATTAATAGCTTTTCCAGCCTGTCTGATTGTTGTATAAGCCTTTGCCTGTTTTGTTCAATCCATGGAGTATCGTTTAAAGCTTGTTTTAATACATAACGGGCAGGATGACTTACAGACCAGGGGCCCTGAAAAAATTCAAAATTTTCCAGTACTTTAGGTGGTGCGGCCATAAAGCCGGCACGGATCCCCGCCAGACCGAAAAACTTGCCAACGGAACGTAATACAATCAGATTATAAGCCTGATTAAAATCGGTATGAGGGAGCAGACTGTATTGTGGTGTGCAGTCCATAAAGGCTTCATCAATAATCATAAAACCCTTATGCCGGCTTAATTGTTGTTGCCATAATTGCAGGGTTTCAGGAGAATATAAATGGCCGGAGGGGTTATTGGGATTAATTAAAACCAGTACATTCAGTTCAGGTAAATGATTTTCAATATTATCAGAGGTAAGGTGCATAATTTCGGCTCTGGCCAGCTGCCAGCTGAATTCATGTTCAGCATAAGCGGGTGTAACCAGTCCAACCCTTGGTCGAGTTGGTATTAAATTGAGTTCTGACAATACTTTGGGTATTAACTGAATAGCCTCCTGTGAACCCGCAATAGTGATTAAATCCGGGTTTTGATAATAGTCTTGTGCGCATTCTATAAGACCGTCATCAGTTTCAGGCAGACGATTATAGACTGCAGTGGGAATTTCAGGGACAGGCCAGCCATTGGGGTTAATCCCCGTAGATAAATCCAGCCAGTCAGACTTTTTAATCTGGTATTTTTTTGTGGCCGAATTAAGAGCACCGCCATGGGATGGTCGAACCGCTTTCATTTAAAAACTGATCAGGTTAATAACGGCTGTGGCAAAAAGCCAGAATAAAGTACTGCGATCCAGCAAACGAGAAGCTTCAATAATACTCTGTGGCTCGGCGGGTTTACCACAGCCCAGACCGGGACGCTCCTTGATTTCACCATGATACTGATCACTACCTCCCAGTTGTACACCCAGGGCTCCGGCACCGGCGGCCATAACCACGCCGGCATTAGGACTTTCCCAGAATGGTGCCTGTCTGGCCCAGCATTTGGTGGCATGGTGCCAGTTGCCCATAAATGCATAAGTTACTGCGGTTAAACGGGCTGGAATATAGTTAAGTAAATCATCCAGTTTGGCAACAAAATAGCCGAAGGCCTTAAAACGATCGTTTTTATAGCCCCACATGGCATCCAGGGTATTGGTCAGCCGGTATACAACAATACCGGGTGCACCGGCAACCATAAACCAGAAAATAGCGGCAAATACGGCATCATTGCCGTTTTCCAGTACCGATTCTGTGGTTGCACGGGCAATATCTTCACTTTCCATGGACTCAGTATCACGGCTGACAATCATAGCCAGAGCTTCACGGGCTTTGTCTGTCTGACCAGTCAGCAACGGCTCATAAATATTTCGGGCATGCTGTTTGAGGCTGCTTAAGCCAATAGCCAGATAGACGATAAGGATTTCAATAGCATAGCCGATAAAATTATCCGGAGTTAAAAAATCTGTAAGAAACCAGGCCGGGATCAGGCAGACTAATACAGCCAGAAAACCATTTACCCGTAACTGTTCATCACTATGCTGAATATGATGATCATTCAGGCGCAGTTCAAGCTGTTCGGCCAGACGGCCGAAACCTACCAGGGGATGATATTTTTTAGGTTCAGAAAATAAATAATCAAGCAGTAAGGCGCATGATAGAATAATAAACATGGTGTTCCTTTGATTTAATCCATTAAATTATTACAGTAATATAGCCATAACGTTAGCAGAGCATAACATTAAAGAAGCATATTCTAACATGCAAAACAATAATAAGCAGACAAAAACATTAATGATTCAGGGCACCACTTCCGATGCCGGTAAAAGTGTCATGGTGGCCGGCCTGTGCCGCCTGTTTGCCCGAAAAGGCATCAGTGTGGCACCCTTTAAACCGCAGAATATGGCGCTTAATAGTGCCGTAACCGCACAGGGCGGTGAAATTGGCCGGGCACAGGCGGTACAGGCGCAGGCCTGTTTTCTGCCGCCGCATACGGATATGAACCCGATTTTACTTAAACCCAATTCTGATACCGGTGCCCAGGTTATTATTCATGGTAAGGCACGGGGCGATATGGATGCCCGCCGCTATCACCAGTATAAAAAAACGGCTATGCAGGCCGTGCTGGAGTCCCATCAGAGGTTATCTGAACAATATGATTTAATTATTACAGAAGGGGCAGGCAGTCCGGCGGAAATTAACCTGCGGGAAAATGATATTGCCAATATGGGCTTTGCCGAGGCGGTAGACTGTCCGGTGCTGGTAGTGGCAGATATTGACAAGGGTGGTGTATTTGCCCACTTATACGGTACTCTGAGGTTGTTGTCCCATTCTGAACAGCTGCGTATAAAAGGCTTTATTATTAATCGTTTTCGCGGAGATGTGAGTTTGCTTGAGCCGGGTAACCGCTGGCTGGAACGGGAAACTGCAACACCGGTGCTGGGTGTAATACCTTACCTGCATAATTTACATATTGAGGCGGAAGATGCCATATCCTCACAACAGTTACAGGCAACAGATGTCCAGCTATTAAATGTGGTGGTACCGGTTTTGCCCCGCATTTCCAACCATACCGATTTTGATCCTCTGCGTCTGCATCCCCAGGTAAATTTAAGCTATATTGGCGAAGGGGCCGATATTCCAGCGGCGGATCTGCTGATTATTCCTGGATCAAAAAGTGTCCGTCAGGATCTGCAGTGGTTAAGAGATAATGGCTGGGATAAGGCCATAGAGCGTCATCTTCGTTATGGTGGTAAGGTGCTGGGGATCTGCGGCGGCCTGCAGATGCTGGGTCAGAGTATTGATGATCCGCTGGGAATTGAAGGCCGGCCCGGCAGCAATAGAGGGTTGGGCTATTTTGACTATCAGACCATACTGCAAAAAGAAAAATGCCTGCGTCAGGTCAGTGGAGTTTTTAAGAACAGTCCAGAGATATCAGTCAATGGTTATGAAATCCATGCGGGGCAGACACTGGGCATAACACCACAGCAGGCACTGATACAGTTCAATGAGCAGTATGACGGTATTCTTTCAGATGATCAGCAGATTATGGCTACCTATCTGCATGGAATTTTTAATCATCCGGATGCTTGTAAGCACTTACTACAGTGGGCTGGCCTTTTTACCCGGACAAGTTTTGACTATTATGAGTATCAGGAGCAGGCTATTGAACGGGTGGCTGATGCACTGGAAGAACACCTGGATATGAAAATGATTGAGCAGATCCTGGATTTTTAAACATTGGGCTGATAAACATCAAGACAAAATCAGTAAGAGAATGTTAATATTTTACGATGAACTATTGCGACAAGTGCAGTACAAGCTAAGGAATTTTAAATGAAAGTCGGACCAAGAGAGATTATTACCCCGTTTCGCCCTATTCCCCTGGATGTGCCGGAAGGGATGAAGCCCAATGAGTTTTTTAACAGTACGGAAAATCTGCAGGATCTCTCCCAGAATAATGGTCTGCTGTCCAATCCGGAAAACCTGCTCATGTACCGCAAGGCACTGGGGCATAGTAATGAATTTGACACGTCTATTATTTTTAATTCTTCCAAGTGTATTCTCGATCCGCTGGGGCGTCCGGTCAGACGAACCCAGTTACCAGAGGTGACTAAAAACACCTGGAACCGGATGAACCAGATCATGATTGAATACATGATGGAAAAATATCCCGACCCAGCCGATGCCCTGATCCTGGCCGGTGAAGCCAGCCTGGATTCCACCTGGCCCCTGACAGCACCGGGTGTGCCCAGTATCCGTATGCTGCATAACCACTTTATTGTTTTTAATATGGATCAACTGCGCAATGCGGAAATGGCGGATCCCAATAATCCAAACCTGACGGACGGCGGCCAGAACAGCCTGTTCCAGGCACATATGCGCTCAGTCTACCGCAAGTTTTTTGAATCGCTGGATTTACAGATCCTTAAACCTATTCACGGAACTGAATCAGAGATTAGTTTAACCGGTTATCCTCAGGGACTACCAAGCTGGGAGATTCAGGGTGGTGTGGCTATGCTTAAGAGCACCCACTTCTGGAAAGAATATGATTTAATCCTCAAAGGCTTTCTGGACTTTTATCGCACTTTCTTTACTCAGGTATCCACCCGCAACGCACCTATTCCGGAAAAGGCCTTTTTTCCGGATGAAATTGAAAACACCCTGTTGTTTGATAATGACTTTCTGGCTGCCGCCAAAAAAGTCCGGGATATGTGTATTAAAGATGCGAAGTATGCCAATGCCATCCGCTGGCAGCCGGCCTTTAAGCAGCTGATTTACCGTAATGACCAGGGTAAACTAATTGTCACCATTAGTCAGAACTCCATAGGTAATGCCATTACTGAATTATTAGGTGTAGTGGTGCGCCGGGTACCGGATGCCGAAGCCTATGAGAAAACCGAAGCGGCTTTAATTGAAAAATTACTGGAAGTTCGACAACGCTTAATTAATGCCGACCTGGGCGATCCCATCAGGACCCAATACTGGGATTAATATTTTCCCGCATAATAATTTTTAAAAAACTTGACTCTGTGCCTATGTACAGGGTTTATCCTTGATGATGGTTTAGAAAATAATTGCAGTCATATTAATGGCATAGAAGCAAATAAAAATGAATATCATCAAGAGCCTCTTACAAAACTATGAGGTTCTATGTATATCTATAATCCTGTTAATATTAATAGCCTTGTGTTGAACAGGAGGAAAGCGGCATGGTCAAAGCTCTGACAATTGGTTATCTGGCCAGAATGGCCGGAGTCAATATTGAGACGGTACGTTATTATCAGCGTACCGGTTTAATAGATGAGCCGCCTAAACCCAGCTCTGGTTATCGTATTTATCCTCTTCAGACTGTAGATCGTATTAAATTTATTAAACGAGCACAGGGATTAGGCTTCAGCCTGAAAGAAATTAATGAGTTGCTTGAGCTGGGGGATGGACACTGTGCAGATGTTCGGGTAAAAGCTGAAGAAAAACGTGCTCATATCGAACAGCAGATTATTGAACTGACAAAATTACGCAATACCCTCGATACTCTAATCAACAGCTGTCAAAACACTGATGACTCAGTACACTGTCCCATTGTTGAAACTCTGGCAGGACAGGGTACTGAATTATAAATCAGCGGCTCATTCTTCCACCGGCAGGCCGGAAGCCTTCCATTCGGGAAAACCGTCCTGCAGACGATGGGCTTTAAAGCCCTTTTCTCTAAGCCGGGCAACCGCTTCAAAGGCCAGAACACAGTGAGGACCTCGACAATAGGCCACCACTTCCTGTTCTGAGTCCAGCTTATCCAGGTGTTTTTCAAGTTCGGATAAAGGCACATTAATGGCACCCGGTACATGCCCTGACTGATATTCCTCTGCGGGACGTACATCCAGAACGGTCACCAGATCATTGCGAACCCGGTCAAGCAGTTCGCTGGCCGGAACAGGCTCAAGGTTGTCCTTAACCGTCAGGAACGCATTGACCAGTTGCTGTACTTCTGCCAGGTGGCGTTCCGCTACATTACGCAGTGAATTAAACAAATTAATGACATCGTCACCACTGATACGGTAAAACACTTTCAGACCTTTTTTGGTGCTGACCACCAGGCCTGCCTGACGCAATTGCTGCAGATGCTGGGAGGTATTGGCAACTGACAGCCCGGAGACTCTGGCCAGTTCATCCACACTGCGCTCACCCTGGGCAATAAATTCGAGCAATTCAAGGCGGTTGCCATTACTCAATGCTTTACCCACCCGGGCAAACTGAGTAAATAAATCCTGTTTGAAATGAACACTTGACATAAAACTGAATACCTTTAAAATAGTATTCAATAGATTAATTGAATACTTTAATTATAATTAAAAACTTATATACTCAGCAATTATATCGATAACAGACAATGCTGGCTACCGGTCGTTTAACCTAACAGGAACAACAATGACATTTAATGAATTTATATTAATTAATGAAATCCCCATTCGGCTGGGTTTCTTTGTTGGTGTATTTGTTGTTATGGCGGTTTGGGAGTTAATTGCACCCAGACGGGTGCTGACGCTGCCAAAGGAGCGGCGCTGGGTTAATAATCTGGGACTGGTATTGTTTAATAGTCTGGTATTAAGATTATTATTCCCGGTCGCGGCTGTGGGTGTAGCGGCTTTTGCCCAGCTAAATGGCTGGGGCCTGCTGAACTATTACCATCTGCACTGGACGTTATCCATACTGATTACTCTGGTTGCTATGGATTTTATTATTTACTTACAGCATGTTATGGTTCATGCCGTTCCCCTGTTATGGCGTTTTCACCGGGTGCATCATGCGGATCTGGATTATGATCTGACGACTGGAACCCGTTTTCATACGGTAGAAATGATTCTTTCCATGCTGATTAAATTTGCCAGTATTCTTGCGCTGGGGGCACCGGTGGTCGCAGTGGCTGTTTTTGAAGTAATTCTTAATGCCCTGGCCATGTTTAATCATGCCAATGTTAAATTACCGGATGGCCTGGATCGGGTATTACGCTGGTTTATTGTAACTCCGGATATGCACCGGGTACACCACTCCGTTGAAAATGACGAAACCAATAGTAATTTTGGCTTTAATCTGACCTGCTGGGATCGGCTGTTTGGTACCTACCGGGAACAGCCTCGCGGTGGCCAGACAGGATTTACTCTTGGTATCCATAACTATCGTGATGTCAAACAGACCAACTGGATTACCGGTATGCTGATGCTGCCTTTTAAAGGCAGGGTAAGTGAATATGCGATAAATACCCGCTGCTGGTCTGATAAAGACCAGACAGAAGGACAACACAAGCCAGCATAAGATGTTTTCATAAACCCTGTAACTTAGTCTGTCTTGCAGCCGGGCACTCTACTGTGCGCTGATTCCAGCTGAATTTTTAATATTAAATATCAAACATCGTGGATGTTATTTTATTATTTTACGTATACTCTATTAATACAGGAGTGTGTGAGCATACCCTGAACATGGTTTACCCAGAGGATGCTCCTGCCCTGGCTCATACAAGAGGCTAATACGTAGAGATATAACATTTGAATCCGGTTGATATTGACAAACTCACACAGGGAAATAAAAAAGCATGGGATCTTTTTGTTGAACAAATTTCACCATTGCTGCTGCATATCATAAAAAAAACACTCCTGCAGTATCACCAGTCTACAGATGATATTCCTGATTTTCTTCAGGATATTTTTATCCATTTTTATAAAGATAATTTTCATGTACTCAAGTTATATGATCCTCAATATGGTCAGTTCTCGACCTGGTGTGGTGTTATTGCCAGGAATAAAGTGATTGATCGATTACGCAAAAAATCAATATCAACTGTTCCACTGGATGATGAACATGAACAGCAAGCCGGGGTGGTGCCGGTTAATCGGACAGAAAAAATCAGAATACCGTTAGATTTATTATCTAACAGGCAACGCCTGGTGATACGTTTGATTTATGAAAAGGATATGGAGGTCTCAGAGGTTGCTGATATGCTGTCAATCAGTCAGCAAACGGTACGCAGCCTGCGTCACAAGGCTTTGAGCAAACTAAGAGATTATTTTAATTTGGCAGAGAAAAAATAACGGCGCAGTAAATATTTTCAAAATTTTTTAGTTAGCCGGGGATGTTTTATACAGGCAATCCGTAAACTTTAATAAGCGAATAAAAATATGACAGAACATAAACATAAACAAAATGAGCAGAAACTTCTGCTGTTATGTAAAAAAGGCTTTTCCTGTGAGCTGGACAGGGAGAATATTGATTTTCCGGTAAATGAAGGAATGCTGGCCCGTTATATTAATAACCAGCTGGATGAAAGTGAACGAGAAAAAGTTGAAGCAAGATTGGCATGGGATGATGAAGCGCTTGAGACTTTGATAGTGGTCAAAGCCGCACTTCAATGCACTGATTTAGAGAAACCTGACAAGCAGTCTCTTGATGTCCTGAAAAATATTGTTTCAGAGCAGAACAGGTCAAAAAGTCCAGACTGGCTCAGGACGATTTTTTCGTTCATTAATAAGCAGAGTCTAAGTTTTGGCCTGGGACTGAGTTCAGCATTTGCCCTTGTTCTGATCATTGGGTTTCAGCTGGGTATGACCACCAGATTAAATACTGAAAAAGTGGATGTACTATTATTTGATGAAATCATAATAGTTAATGCTCCAGAAGAACATAGCAGGAGTCATGTCTGATGCGCTGGTTAAAATCGGCTTTATTTATTTCTGTATCACTTAATATCGCATTTATTGTGGGTTTTGTTTATACAGGTAAAAACCTGAATAATTTAACTCAGTCACCTGAAAAAAGACAACAGCTTTTACAGCAACGGTTAGAACTTTCCAGAGATCAGAAAGTTTTATTTCAGAAGTTGAAAAAGGATGTTTTTATCCTGACAGATAACTATAAACAAAAAGATGAGAAATTGCTGGAACACTACTGGCAGTCTTTATTAAATGAAGATAATGACTTAGATCATATCCTTGAGGAGATGTCAGATAACCAGTTACGCTATCGTCAAAAAGTCACTGCCGACTTTAAAATATTGATTGCGCAATTACACCCTGAACAAAGAGTAAAAATAGTAAAAATTTTAAAACGAAAGAATATTTTTTTTAGATTAATAAGACAAAAACCAAAATAGATTGTTATAAGGAGTCTATCATGAAAAACAAAACCATAATTAGTATTATTTCACTATTCAGTTTAAGCAGTCATCTGGTTCAGGCTGACTGGAAAAATTATGTGGCACAACACCCCGAGCTTGAAGCACAGTACCATAGACAGGTTCCAAATTCCAATAAACAATGGTTCGAAGATTTAGCTTATTTAAAAAAACATCCTAAAGTAGCTGAACAGCTTATTGATAATGCAGACTATCTTGATGACCATCCTAAGGTTTCCAGAGCAATATATAAAAATAAAGAATGGCTCAATAACAATCCTGCTATTGCAAAAACACTCTATAATAATAAACAATTATTAAATAATCACCCTGAACTTTCTAAAGATGCCTACTCACATAGAAAATGGTTAGCAACACGTCCTGATGGTCAACTTGGCTCGACCAAACGTGCTGCAGAGAAGCATCAAAAAGCGGCCAAAGCGTTAGGTAAAGATAGGCTTATTACAGGCAACCGGAGCAATCAATTATTTAAAGATGCATCTAATCACCCGGGAACGACTAAAAAGTTATATAAAAAAGCTGAAATGAATCCATACAAAACCAGGAAAATTCATCGCCAGGTTAAGAATCATCCATTAAAGGCAAAAAACAAATACAAAAAACATCGTTAACAGATTGGAGAGCCAAGCTGGTGCATCGGTTTTTGGATGTACCAGGTATGGTCAGAATAAGTGAGTGTTTATGATTATCAAAGCGTTAGCTTATAAAAGAAGATGAAACCTGTAATGGAAGCTCTGGTTTTATGAAGATTTTCGATACTATTTATTATGGTAAAATAATGACTATCTGTTTTGTTATTGTTTTTACTATAACTGATACATCTGCTTTAACCCTGTCAGAGTCAAAACATTTACTTTCAAGAACAGGATTCGGTGGTTCACTATCAGAAATTAAACCATTACTGCCACTTAATCGACAGCAAGCCATTGAACTTCTACTTAATGGCATTCAAACCAGGCCACAGAAATCACCTTCTGATAATATAACTAATATCCCTTCTAATATGGCCAGGTTAAAACAGGCCGGCCCAGGAGAAAAGAAAAGGTTTCGTATGGCACAGCGCAAGCGTGCTCTTGAGCTACAGGCATGGTGGCTTGATGAAATGCTCCGGACCCATTCCCCTCTGACTGAGAAAATGGTGTTATTCTGGCATAACCATTTTGTCTCAGCTATCAGAAAGGTGAAATTCTCCAGCCTGATGTATCGCCAGCAACTTCTTTTTCGTCAATATGGGCTAGGGAATTATGGCTCACTGCTTAAGGGAATTATTCGGGATCCTGCTATGATCCTCTATCTGGATGGGCAGAAGAATAAAAAGGATCACCCGAATGAAAACTTTGCCCGGGAACTACTGGAACTTTTTACTCTGGGTGAAGGTCATTATACCGAAAAAGATATCAAAGAGGTTGCACGTGCTTTTACCGGCTGGAGTGTGAATCGAAAAACAGGGAAATTTCAATTCAGGAAGCGTCAGCATGATTGGGGTGAGAAGGTATTTCTTGGAAAAAAAGGTTTTTTAAACGGTGATGATATTATTAACATCATTCTTTCAAACTCTGCATCATCTCAATGGATTACAAAAAAATTATGGCTTGAATTTATTTCAGACAAACCTGATCCAGAAAAAATCAAACGCTGGGCCAATGAGTTTCAACAGTCGGATTTTGAGATAAAACCTTTACTAAGGCGCATATTAAATAGTGATGATTTCTGGGCGGAAGAAAACAGAGGGCAAATGATCAAGTCTCCAGTGGAACTTCTGGTCGGTTTGCTGCGTTTTTTTGAGATAAAAAAAATGAATACTCAATTGTTAGCCCAGGCAACAAGGAGCCTGGGACAGACTCTTTTTAATCCTCCAAATGTTAAAGGATGGGTGGGAGGAATATCCTGGATCACTTCAGCTACTTTAATTAAACGTCAACAATTAGTCAGTCAGTTTGCTCGTGGGAAAGGGATGAGAAAAGCCAATATTTCTGTGTCAGTAATTGAAGAAGTGCTAAAAGAGCTGCGTCACTTTTCAAAAAATAATAAAATCATAGAGTCTCTTTTTCTGGTAATTCCCGCTAATATTGTAACAACTGAATCCGATCTTGAACTGGCTATTGCTGACTGGCTGAATGATCCTGTTTATCAGTTGAAATAGGTGTAAAATGAATCGTCGAAACTTCCTCCAGGCTGCTCTCTCATTGGCTCTTTCACCTTATTCTCGTGCAATGGCTGACACCCCGGTACAGGAAAAAACCCTTGTCCTGATTGAATTGAATGGAGGTAATGATGGACTGAATACTGTTATACCTTATTCGGATCCCGCTTATTATCAACAACGGCCGACTCTGGCTGTTTCCAGGGATAAAGTCATTCAGCTCAATGAACAGCTTGGCCTGCACCCTGCAATGAAAGCACTCGTTCCCCTCTGGCAAAAGCAACAGCTTGCTGTAATTTCAGGCCTTGGCTATGCATCTCCTAACCGATCCCATTTCCGCTCGATTGATATATGGGAAACCGCTTCAGATAGTCATGAATATCTTGAAGACGGCTGGTATGCCCGAGCAGTTAAAAACAGACAGGATCAGGATAAATGGCTTTCTGATGGGGTTATCCTTAGAAGGGGTGAGGGGCCTTTGCGGGGTAACTGGATGAAAAATATCAGTATCAGGGATCCGCATCAACTAAGCAGAAGAAAGCATAATCCCCATTATCAAAATCGGAACACAATAAAAAACCCGGCACTGGCACATATTCTCGAAACACAAAAAAACGTTGATGTTTTTAGTCGGGCCATTAAAGAACAATTAAAAATATTACCGGCTCCCAGTTCAAATTTTCCAAAAACAAATATAGGTCAACAATTGCAGGTGGCTGCCAATATTATCCGCAGTGAAATACCGGTACGAGTGATCAAGATCGCTCATGGTGGTTTTGATACTCACGCCAATCAGAAATTAAAACATGCTCGTTTATTATTACAATTCTCAGAGGCAATTTCTCATTTTAGTCATGTGATGAATGCTACAGGGTATTGGGATAAAATCATCATGATGACTTATAGTGAATTTGGTCGAAGAGTGGCAGAAAATGGAAGCAAAGGAACCGACCATGGTACCGCAGCACCTCATTTTGTTATGGGTGGAAATGTTCGTGGTGGCTTATATGGCCAGCAGCCATCATTAAAGTATTTAGATAATGGGGATTTAATCTATACTACGGATTATCGGCAAATGTATCATAGTGTCTTAAAAGACGGCCTGGGTTTGTTACAGATACCCTTTTCTCAAAAACAATATCCACCAATAGCGGATCTTTTTCATCAAGGATAACAAGTGGATGGGCTCAAAAAATGTATTACTCAGAGTATTATGGTTGTTCATGATAATGCGGGCATGAATGCCCGCACTTTCAGGTTCTGAGTCCTTTCTCTGGACTCTTATTGCAGCTGGTATTCACCCGCAGTTTCGTCCCATTTAAAGGTATTGTCTGAGCTTACTCCGGCTGCAGGAGGATTGCTATCCAGTTCCTGAAGCATGCCGGCCACACTGTTCTGGGCGGTCAGGTTAAAATCGGCTGGATTAACATATTCTTCATATTCCACACTCCAGACTTCCTTGCCGGTATCAGCAATAGTATTAATAGGCTGTGGCTGAAGGCTGGTCTCCTGGATTGGGAAGACATCACCGATGCCCGGGTCGCCATGTACAGCATCAGCGTTTGCATTAATAGCAAAAGCAGTGGTTGCAGCAAAAATTAATGTAGTTAAAGTTTTCATGGTTGTTTCCTCTTAGTCTGTAATAGATGTTTTAACTTTTTAAAACGTTTTCTGTTTTGTTGAGTTAACTATACAACAACCACCCTTGCATAATCCTTACATAAGTATTAAATGTTTGTAACGTTTTTATCACGGTAGAGGTTTAAAGTTGAATCCTCGAAATTAAAAACAGTCAGTAGAAATAAAAAAAGCTCTCTGCCTGTCAGTAGGTGCAGAGAGCTTTTTAAGGGAAATAAAAATGTAATAATTTAGCTTACATGTTATTGCAGTTGATATTCACCGGCAGTGGTATCCCATTTAAAGGTATCACCTGCCTGTGTTCTACCTGCAGCAGGAGGATTGTTTTCCAGTTCCTGAATCAGGCTGGCAACACTGTTCTGAGTAGTCAGGTTGAAATCAGCTGGATTAACGTATTCTTCATATTCCACACTCCAGACCTGTTTGCCGGTGTCAGCAACAGTATTCAGAGCCTGTGGCTGAATGCTGGTTTCCTGGATTGGAAAAACATCGTTAATGGCAGGGTCACCGTGCAGGGCATCAGTTCCGGCATTAGCATTAACAGCAAAAGCAGCAGTAGCAGCAAAAATCAAAGTAGATAATGTTTTCATGATAGTATCCTTTTCGTTAGTATCTGGTAAGTTGTTCTGTAAACTTATTGTTTTGTTTTAGTTTCGTTTTCTGTTTTGTTGAGATAACTATACAACAGCCACCCTTTCACCATCCTTACATGAGAATTAAACATTTGTAATGTTACTGTTATATTACTCTTATGTTTTATGGGGTTTACCCAAAAAAGAAGATAACAATTTATGTTAGAATAGCTAAAAACTTTACGGGGAAATACTATGCATATATGGGTTGATGCTGATGCCTGTCCAGTAGTGATTAAGGACATTCTTTTTAAAGCCGCCAAACGAACAAAAATACCCATGACCCTGGTGGCTAACCGCTTTATTCAGACACCCTCTGTAGACAATATTAAAATGCTTAAAGTGCCGGCTGGCTTTGATGTGGCGGATAATGAGATTGTAAAGCGGGTAGAAAAAGATGATTTGGTGATCACCGGTGATATTCCACTGGCAGCAGAAGTCATTGAAAAAGGAGCTCAGGCTTTAAACCCCAGGGGAGAGCTTTATTCAGCCAGCAGCATTAAGTCCAAACTGAATATGCGGGATTTTATGGACACCATGCGCTCCAGCGGTGTGCAGATGGGTGGCGGCCCACCGCCATTAAACCAGACGGACAGGCAGAATTTCGCCAACCATCTGGATCGTATTCTGACTCAGTATCTGAGTCAGAATTAAATGTTTGAAAAAAACAGGCTACATGCCATTGCCGAATTTATCCGTTTCAGTCACGCCGCTGTCACGCACGGCTTTCAGTGCTGTGCCGTACTGAGCCAGAATGTTTAATGACCATTGCAGTCGTTCACGAATATAGGGATCAGAACGGCTGTCATTATCATCAGGATTATCATTTAATACCGATTCCACATGACGGATAATGACCTGTTCCGGGATATAACATAAACGGGAATTTTTATAACTGCTCATACGCAGTTCGGCAACAGGATAAGCACCGCCGTCACCAGCAGAAACTGATACAATCAGCGCAGGTTTATGAGCCAGTTCATTTTTGCCGAATAACAGAAAAAAGTTTTTCAGACCGGCGGGTACCTGGCCATGCCATTCCGGAGTAATCACCACCAGGGCATCACAGGACTGTAACTGTTCGCGGACAGGGTTTAATAAATCCTGCCAGTGCTGTGCGCCGTCCCAGACACCTTCATCCCATAAAGGCAGTGGATTACCGGCTAGAGAATAAAGCCAGGTTTCATCGCAGATACCCTTTTGCAGTGTGGCTTCAATATGCTTTGCCACTTTCATGCTCTGGGAATTATTTCGATGACTGCCGCTGATAATTGCTATTTTCATTGTTTGCTGCATCCTGTTTGTCAGTTTAATCTTAAAGTGATGGGTACTAAATGAATATTTTCAAGGCTGGTCTTCTGAACCTGAAGTGCCAGATCATACTTTGGTTAAAATATGTTTCAACTTGAAATTTATAACCTTTGAGCCTCCATGGATGCGCTCTTTATTAAGAGAAAGGCGTCTTCAGCAAGGAGTACCGTCAATGGATACGGTATTTACGTCTAAATGAGAACTATTAAAAATATGTTCCAGCCCTGCCTGAACCTGCATTTTCATGATGGATGTTTTATAATTGACCTCCTGTTTTTAATACGATTGATAAACTGACCAGGATAAACCATGGTACCTGTACTTTACGAAACTGACCTGAAAAGCCTGCCGCTGATCCATCGCGGTAAGGTCAGGGATATTTATGCCGTTGGTGATGATCACATGCTGATTGTTACCACCGATCGCCTGTCAGCCTTTGATGTGATCCTGCCCACACCGATTCCCGGTAAAGGGGCGATTCTGACTGAGGTATCTAATTACTGGTTTGACTATTTCAGGGACACTATTCCCAATCAGGTATCTGATATGACGCTGGAGCAGGCCATACCTGATGCGGCAGAACGGGAGCAGGTGGAAGGCCGGGCCGTGATTGTTAAAAAACTCAAAGCCTTGCCCATAGAAGCCATTGTGCGTGGTTATATTATCGGCTCAGGCTGGAAAGACTATCAGAACAGTGGAATGGTATGCGGTATTAAGCTGCCGGAAGGCCTGCAGCTGGCTGACAAACTGCCCCAGGCCATTTATACCCCCTCCAGTAAGGCCGCAGTGGGTGAGCATGATGAAAATATTGATTTTGAGGCCACCGTTAAACTAATCGGTGAAGATCTGGCCGGTCAGATCCGTGATGTTAGTCTGAAACTGTATCAGGAGGCGGCTCAATACGCTCTGCCCAGAGGAATTATTATCGCTGATACCAAGTTTGAGTTTGGGGTGGATGAGGATAACTGTCTGACCCTGATTGATGAAGCTCTGACGCCGGACTCTTCCCGTTTCTGGCTGGCTGAGACCTGGCGCCCCGGCAGCAATCCGCAGAGCTTTGACAAGCAGTATGTGCGGGATTACCTGGAAACCCTGGACTGGGACAAAACCCCGCCCGGTCCTGAACTGCCGGAGGATGTGGTCAACAATACCACGGCAAAATACCAGGAAGCTCTGGAGCGTTTAACCGCGAAACAGAGCTAACCTCAAACAAGACAAATAGAATTAACCCAATCTCCCGGAGAGAAAACATGAATTTTGACAAAATCGGCTTACAGGTACCGGAAATTTTATTACCCAATAAGGATGTGGATCTGCATAAATGGTCGGTAGTGGCCTGTGATCAGTACACCTCACAGCCGGACTACTGGGCAAAAGTGGCGGAAATAGCCGGTGATGCACCTTCCACGCTGAATGTCATATTCCCAGAAGTATTTCTGGAAGATGATGATGGCGATAAGCGTATTGCCAGTATTAATAACACCATGCAGAAATACCTGGACGAAGGTATTTTAGTGCCTATGGACAAACCGGGCTTTGTGCTGGTGGATCGTAAAACCTCACAGGCGCCTTCCCGTAAGGGGCTGGTAGTGGCCATTGACCTGGAACATTATGACTTTAATAAGGGTTCGCAGACTTTAATCCGTGCCACCGAAGGCACGATTGTGGATCGACTGCCGCCGCGAATTAAAGTCCGTCAGGATGCGGCCATTGAACTGCCTCATATTATGGTGCTGATTGATGATCCGCAGCGTACGGTCATTGAACCCTTGTTTGAAAAAAATCCTCAGCCCCTGTATGACTTTGAACTGATGATGGACAGCGGCCATATCAAGGGCTATGCTATTGATACCCCGGAACTGATCCAGCAGGCTGTCGATGCGCTGACCCAACTGGCCGATCCGCAGGTATTTGCCGACAAGTACAATGCTCAGGGGCGTGATGTACTGCTCTATGCCATGGGGGACGGCAACCATTCCTTAGCGACCGCCAAAGCCATCTGGGAAAAAATTAAGGAGGAAGCGGATGATATACAGTCAGTAATGGATAATCCAGCCCGTTTTGCTCTGGTGGAACTGGTGAATATCCATGATGAAGGTCTGCAGTTTGAACCTATCCACCGGGTGATTTTTAATGTCAACCCGGAGCAGTTATTAAATGATATGCAGGCGCATTTTAACGGCAACTGTTCAGTGGTTCGCTGTGATAATGAAGCCGATATGAAAGCCAGAGCCGAAGCCGCCACGGGTGATAATGTGCATATTGTCCCCTTTAATGATGCTTCCGGTTATGGCTATATCCAGATCACCAACCCGGAATATACTCTGGAGCTGGCCACTATTGAGTCATTCTTAAATGATTATCTTGAACAGAATGGCGGTAAAGTGGACTTTATTCACGGTGATGAAGTGGTTAATGAACTGGGTGTTAAGGAAGGCAATATGGGCTTCTTCTTCCCGCCGATTTCAAAACACAGTCTGTTTAAAACCATTATTTTTGACGGCGCCCTGCCCAGAAAAACCTTCTCTATGGGTGAGGCGGATGAAAAAC
>Ga0256831_1000161_pt1 | contig 35330 bp, 33 predicted proteins | sample 132544metaG_FD_189087 | JGI IMG/M metagenome (GOLD analysis project Ga0256831, IMG submission 189087) | Hydrothermal vent microbial communities from Lau Basin, Pacific Ocean - 132-544 | ecosystem: Environmental > Aquatic > Marine > Hydrothermal vents | place: Pacific Ocean: Lau Basin | collected...
CTACAAAACTAAAGTTTTACTCAGTTCTTTTAGTAAGAATATTAATCAGTTCTAATAATAGACTCTATTGGGGAATACCCTAGATTTAATATTTATCCATATCTGGATTTTTCTGTTTCAGAATGATATTTTGCCTGCAATCAATACAGGTACTCACAACAAGGAGAAATAATCATGCCCTGCCTGATACTCAATACCAGTCAACCCATGGATGAACAACAGAAAAAAAATGTCTGCCTGGCCGTTTCAGCCAAAACAGCTGACCTTCTGGGTAAGCCGGAAAGCTATGTAATGGTACTGATTAAAGATCAACAGACTATGAGTTTTGCCGGCAGCACAGAACCCTCTGCTTATATTGAATTAAAGAGTCTTGGTTTACCGGAGAGCCAGACTGCGGAACTATCCCTGCAATTATGTGAACAGATAACTAAACTGATAAATGTACCACAAAACCGTATTTATATTGAGTTCAGCAGTCCTGAACGACATATGTGGGGATGGGATGGGCGTACTTTTTAGTATTCTGAATGCTTTAAATACGTTAATATACGGCTTTTAATGTAATAGACCAGTAGCTGCAGACAGTTATAGTCAGGCACACCGGATAATTACATAATTAGTCACATAACCTGAAGAAGTTTATTAATGCGTACATCACAATTTTTATTGCCCACACTTAAAGAATCTCCCACAGATGCAGTTATTGTTAGTCACCAGTTAATGCTGCGCGCCGGTATGATCCGCAAACTGGCTTCCGGCCTGTATTCCTGGCTGCCTCTGGGTCTGCGAGTCCTGAGAAAAGTGGAGCAGATTATACGCGAGGAAATGAACCATGCCGGTGCTCAGGAATTATTAATGCCTGCAGTACAGCCAGCAGAACTGTGGCAGGAAACCGGACGCTGGCAGCAGTACGGTCCTGAATTACTGAGGGTTACCGACCGCCACAACCGGGAATTCTGTATCGGCCCCACTCACGAAGAAGTCATTACTGATCTGGTACGTTATGAACTTAAAAGTTACAAACAGTTACCAGCAACCTTTTATCAGATTCAGACCAAGTTTCGTGATGAGATTCGGCCCCGTTTTGGCGTTATGCGAGCCAGGGAATTTATTATGAAGGATGCCTATTCCTTCCACACATCCCAGCAATGCCTGCAGCAGACTTACGATATTATGTACGACTGTTATTCCCGTATCTTTTCCCGCCTGGGGCTGGATTTTCGTGCTGTACAGGCCGATACCGGTTCTATTGGCGGCAATGCTTCCCATGAGTTCCATGTCCTGGCAGAGTCCGGAGAAGATGCCATTGCCTTCAGTACTGAAAGTGACTATGCCGCCAATATTGAAATGGCCGAAGCCATATGTACTGATGAGCGTCAGGCACCCACTCAGGAAATGACCACTGTAGATACGCCCAAACAGCATAGTATTAACGAAGTCAGCCAGTTTCTTAAAGTGGATAAAAAACAGATCCTTAAAACCCTGCTGGTTAAAGCCGGTGAAGACAGCGAAGCCGATATTATTGCCCTGGTGTTACGCGGAGATCATGATCTGAATGAAATCAAGGCCGAAAAACTGGCCGATGTTCAGGCCCCCTTATGCTTTGCCAGTGATGAAGAAATCAGGGCAGTAGCCGGTTGTGATGCCGGATCTATCGGCCCCGTCGGTTTAAGCATTCCGATTATTGTGGATCGCAGTGCCGCCGCCTGCAGTGATTTTGTCTGCGGTGCTAACAGCAACGGCCAGCACCTGACAGGCGTTAACTGGGAACGGGATGTGCCTTTAGGTACCATTAAAGATATCCGCAATGTGGTGGACGGTGATCCTAGTCCGGACGGCAAAGGTGTCCTGAATATCAAGCGCGGCATTGAAGTGGGCCATATTTTTCAACTGGGCACCAAATATTCCCAGGCCATGAATGCCACAGTATTATCAGAAAACGGTAAGGCTGAGATAATGACAATGGGCTGTTACGGTATCGGGGTTTCCCGCGTAGTAGCTTCTGCCATTGAACAGAACCATGATGATAACGGCATTATCTGGCCTGACAGCATTGCCCCTTTTAAAATTGCTATTGTGCCTATGAATATGCATAAGAGCGACAGGGTTAAACAGGCTGCAGAAAAACTTTATGCCGATCTGAATAGTGCCGGTATTGAGGTATTATTTGATGATCGCAAGGAACGTCCGGGCGTGATGTTTGCTAATATGGAACTGGTCGGAATCCCTTATCGAATTGTTATTGGTGAACGCAGTCTGGATAAGGGTGTGCTGGAATTTAAAGGTCGTACTGACAGTGAAGCCAGAGAAATTGCAATAGACGATATTGTCAGTTATGTTCAGAACCTCCAGGCAAACATTCTTGGCTAGTGTCCATTCGGAAATTGCCTTCCTGGCAATTTGCCGGAATGCTAATTACAGCCGCTGGCTGGTTCAGTTGTTTTCCTGTTTAGTCCTTGTGCTTTTTACCGGCCTGTTTACCACATCAGTTCTGGCCGCTGAACCCGCTTCAAAAACCGTTATGCAGAAAAACGGTTACCGAACCCCGGTAGATGAGAAACTAAAAGAATTACTGATTGAAGCCATTGAAGATACATCCGGTTTTACCGATCGTTTTGATGCCGAAGTCTGGCTGCTGGATATGTCCACCCGCATGGCACAGCAGGTACCGGATCCGCAGGAACGTATGGATATATTAAAGCATGTCCACCAGGAAGCTACCCGTGCCGAACTGGATCCGGAGCTGGTATTATCAGTTATAGAAGTAGAAAGTAATTTTGACCGTTATGCTATTTCCTGGGTCGGTGCCCGGGGGCTGATGCAGATCATGCCCTTCTGGTTAAAGGAAATCGGCCATCCCAAAGACAACCTGTTTGATATTCAGACCAACCTGCGCTTTGGCTGTACTATATTGAGTTACTACCTGAAAATTGAAAAAGGCAATCTGTCCCGGGCTCTGGCACGTTATAACGGCAGCCTGGGAAAAACCCATTACCCTGAAAAAGTATTCAGGGCAATGAATAATAAATGGTTTAAGGCAGATTAAAGCTATAAATTTATATAGCCTCTTTCCAAATGAACACTACACTATTTAGGTTTCACATCCTTTTCTGTCATACAGGCATCCAGATCTTTTAGAATGCCGTTTTCCACACTATAGATCCAGCCATGCACTGACAACTCTTTACCGGCATTCCAGGCATCCTGAATAATGGTGGTATTACAGATATTGGTGACCTGTTCCCGCACATTCAGCTCACACAACAGATCCATTTTCTGTTCATGTTCCAGACCTTTAAATTTTTCTTCATTAAAACGAATAACGTCCTTAATATGACGCAGCCAGTTATCAATCAGGCCATGCTCATGGTTCTCCAGAGCCGCCCGGACACCGCCGCAGCCATAATGACCGCAGACGATAATGTGCTTCACATTTAATACCTCAACCGCATACTGCAGTACAGACAGACAGTTCAGATCCGTATGTACTACAACATTGGCAATGTTACGGTGTACAAAAACTTCACCGGGTTCCAGGCGGGTGATCTGATTCGCCGGAACCCGGCTGTCTGAACAGCCTATCCACAGATATTCGGGGGATTGCTGGTTAGACAGGCGGGAAAAAAATTCCGGGTCTCTCTGTTTAACAGAATCGGCCCAGGCACGGTTATTATCAAAAAGATGTTGTAAGCGCTTCAATTTACTATTCCTGTATTATATAAACGTTTTATCAATTATCCTAAATAAATCAGTTGAATCGTAGCGAGAATGATCAGAGTACTGGAGATACAAGGATTTACAGGTTATTTTGGCTTTATTCGTAGCCACCCCTACGGGTGAAGTCAAAATGTTCTGGAAAGCCTTGTAGATTCAGTGCTATGGACATTCGCAGTAGGTTCAAATGATTTATTTAGGATTATGGAGTTCTGTTATTTTCTACCAGATTTTCCAGTTCTTTTACCACCCTTTGTCCGCAATCTTTTTCCAGTCTTATATCTGGACCGGCCGCTGCTTTTAAAGTTCACTGAATCGGGCATTTTGTTTTTTTCTGAGGGTACTAACTGATACTCACCATTGCCGATTAAATCATGCCGGCCCATGGCTCTGAGCGCTGCTCTGATCAGCGGCCAGTTTTCTGGATCATGATAACGCAGCAATGCCTTATGCAGACGCCGGCTGCGCTCGCCTTTGGCTGTCAGAACTTTTTCTGATTTATAGCTCAGTCTTTTTAAGGGATTACGCTCACTATGATACATAGCCGTTGCCGTTGCCATGGGTGAAGGATAGAAATTCTGTACCTGATCCAGACGAAACTTATTGGCTTTCAGCCACAGGGCCAGGTTGACCATATCCTCAATGGTTGAGCCGGGGTGTGCGGCAATAAAATACGGGATCAGATACTGCTCTTTACCCGCTTCTTTAGAGAATTTTTCAAACATCTGCCTGAATTCATAATAGGAACTGATTTCCGGCTTCATCATTTTACTTAAAGTATTCTGCTCCGTATGTTCCGGCGCTATTTTAAGGTAACCGCCTACATGGTGGGTAACCAGTTCCTTAACATATTCCGGTGAGCGCACAGCCAGGTCATAACGCAGACCGGAAGCAATAAAGACCTTCTTGATGCCGGGCAGTTTTCTGGCCCGCCGGTACAGATGCACCAACGGCTCATGATCCGTACTCATATGTTTACAGATGGTAGGATAGACACAGGACAGGCGGCGGCAGGCCGCTTCAATCTGTTTATCATCACAGGCCAGACGCCACATATTGGCAGTCGGACCACCTAAATCAGAGATATAACCCTTAAATTCTGGCACATGATCGCGAATTTCTTCGATTTCCCGAATAATGGAATCTTCTGAACGGTTCTGGATCACCCGGCCTTCGTGTTCAGTAATAGAGCAGAAAGTACAGCCGCCAAAACAGCCGCGCATTATGTTAATGGAAAAGCGGATCATCTCATAGGCGGGCATTTTTTTACCGGCATAATCCTTATGCGGCAGACGGGTATAGGGCAGCTCAAACAGCTGATCCAGTTCTTCTGTGGTTAACGGATACGGCGGTGGGTTTAACCAGATGTCTTTATTATCATGCCGCTGCACTAATGCCCGGGCATTACCGGGATTGGTTTCCAGATGCAGAACCCGGGACGCATGGGCATAGAGCACCGGATCGGCTTTAACTTTTTCATAGGACGGCAGGCGGATCACACAGCGTCCCCGATCCAGCGTTTTTACGATACTTTTTAAAGGTACAGTAATTTCTTCCTTAGCGGGAACTGAACCGTCTGTGCTGCAGGGTGTTTCATCAGTACGCTCATAAGGGCTGACCACAGCATCAACTTTACCTGGCCGGTCAACCCGGCTGGAGTCAATCTCCATCCAGCCTTTTCTCTCATGCTTAACAATAAAAGCGGTACCGCGGATATTATCCAGCTTGTCTATGGCTTCTCCCCGGGACAGGCGGTGCGCAATTTCAGTGATCTGCCGTTCACCATTGCCAAATACCAGTAAATCCGCTTTGGAATCAAATAATACTGAACGGCGTACCTTGTCTGACCAGTAATCATAATGGGCAATACGCCGCAAACTGGCTTCTATACCACCCACGATAACCGGTACATCTGACCAGGCTTCCCTGCAGCGCTGGGTATATACCGTTACTGCCCGATCAGGCCGTTTACCGCCAATATCATCAGGGGTGTAAGCATCATCATGGCGTAATTTACGATCTGCCGTATAACGGTTGATCATGGAGTCCATATTACCCGCAGTGACCCCGTAAAACAGGTTAGGCCTGCCCAGCTTTTTAAAATCCTCACAGCTGTTCCAGTCCGGCTGATCAATAATACCGACACGAAAGCCCTGAGACTCCAGCAGACGGCCGATTAAGGCCATGCCGAAACTGGGGTGATCCACATAAGCATCCCCCGTCACCAGAATAATATCGCAGGAGTCCCAGCCCAGGGCCTGCATTTCTTCCGGAGTATGGGGCAGATATTCCGACACGCCATAACATTCCGCCCAGTATTTGTCATAGGAGAAAATATTCTGTAACGGGGAACGCTTATTAGCTTTGCGGGCAACTTTGGACATCAGGATAATACTTCATCGAAATTATAAAGGGACATTGGCACAATGATTATTTGCCTGCTGTCGATTAATTTTTCTGACAATTAAACCACTTTGAGACAGGTGAACTTCATACCACTGATCCACTGCCATGGTCATAAATATAGACTGCCCGTATTGTGCATCCAGCAGGGGCAGCCACTGAAACTGTTTTTTTAACGCCCATAAATCCGGCTGCGGCTGCTGTTCCAGTTTGAATACCGTGGGCAGATTCTGTCGCTGCTGTTCTATGGAAAGGTAGCGGCCCTGGATGCGATCCAGCTGGTACAGGGCATCCAGTCCCAGCAGGTTGGCCCAGCTATGCCATTTAATAATTCTGGCATCAATCTGCCATTCATCCCCTTTCAGGGTAAACTGACTGAGCTGACAATCCGGCAAATAAACAACCGATACCTGGTATAACTGCCTGTCCAGTGGTTTTATATATAACCGGGCTATGGGCGTTTCATGGCTCAAACGGTGATAAACCAGAACATTACTAACCAGCAAACCACTGGTAATAACCAGAAACAAAGCCAGCAGGCTGTATAGCCCATTACGCAAGCCGGCACTGAACTGTTTGTGTCTGAGTTTTTTAAACGTACGCAACAAAAACCCGGTAGTCACCAGTACAGCAATCAGCAGCAGGATAATGAACAGGGACTTTAGAGACAGCATCAATCAAAGGCCGGACATTTATTTATAGGGATCCGCACCGGGCTGAATGTGTTCCTCATCGGGAATAGCCGGGTAATGATATTTGCCCCCGAAAAATAACAGGGGTTCAGGGGTCTTATGTGGATTTTTATACACTTCCAGAACTTCACCCACAACAATCCAGTGATCACCGCCATCATGCTGCGCAGTGATCTGACAGGCAAACGAAGCTATACAGTCATTTAATCGTGGTGCCCGGAAAGCATCACTGAAATACCGGTCATAATGTACTTCATTTTCTATGGTTGTCGTTTTGGCCCCGGCAAAATAATTAGAGACTTCTTCCTGGTGGATCCCCAGTATATTAACTGTAAAATGGCCACCTTTATACAACAGCTCGGAAAAGGCAGCTTTCTTAGAAGGACAGACCAGCAGCTGTATCGGTTCCAGCGACAGAGAACTGACTGCATTGGCTGTCATACAGCGTACCTGCCCTTCATATTCGATTATCAGTACCGTAACACCCGTAGCAAACAGACCTATGGTATTGCGGTACTCCTGCACCAGTTCCGGCTGTTCTTCTGAGCGAGTTGTCGTTTTTGTCATTATCAGAGATCCAGCCAGTTTTGTGGTTTAAGGTAATTATCGTATAAATCCGCTTCGGCAGAGCCGGGTTCGGGCTGCCAGTTATAACGCCATTTCACCAGCGGCGGCAGGGACATTAAAATTGATTCGGTTCGACCGCCGGTCTGCAGGCCGAACAGGGTACCCCGGTCATACACCAGATTAAACTCAACATAACGACCACGCCGGTATAGCTGAAAGTCCCGCTCCCGTTCACCATAGACCGTATTTTTACGCTTTTCAACAATAGGCAGATAAGCAGGTATAAAGTTATTGCCGACATTCTGCATAAAACGGAAACAATGATCAAAATCACGTTCATTCAGATCATCAAAAAACAGACCGCCCACACCGCGGGTTTCCTGACGATGAGGGAGATAAAAATACTCATCACACCATTTTTTGTATTTAGCATAATAGTGCGGATCGATGTCATCACAGCACTGTTTGGCCTGCTGATGCCACTGGATCACATCTTCACGGAAAGGATAATAAGGCGTTAAATCAAAACCACCGCCAAACCACCAGATGGGATCAGCACCCTCTTTCTGCGCAATAAAAAAACGGACATTAGCATGAGTCGTAGGAATATAGGGATTATGCGGGTGTATCACCAGTGACACTCCCATGGCTTCAAACGAGCAGCCTTCCAGTTCAGGTCGCTTGGCCGTGGCTGAATGAGGCAGAGAATCACCGGTAACATGGGAAAAATTAACCCCGGCCTGTTCAAAAACTCCGCCGTCGGTCAGTACCCGGGTTCTGCCGCCCCCGCCGGATTCCCGCCGCCAGTCATCTTCAGAAAAGGTCTGTTGTTGATCTGCCTGTTCCAGAGAGCTGCAGATATTGTCCTGTAGAGATAATAAAAATTGCTTAACCACAGAGGGATCCGGCTGACTCATAATATTCCTTAATTTTGGGGTATTTTTGAAAGTTTGGGGTTAAGAGGATAGTTTTCAACGGTGCCTGGCCACTAGTGTTATACAGTTAGTGACAGACAACAGTGTCATTAATATTTTCGTTAATATATTCAATATTACATTTATAGCCACTGAGTATCCATTGATCGTGCTTCTTGATGAAGTTTCGGCAGCAGGGACGCTGCCGAAAAGCCTCCATGGATGGATTCACGGCGTCTTCAGCAAGGAGTGCGGTCAATGGATACGGCATTTGCGTCTAAAAGAGAATTATTAAAAGTATGCTCCCAGCCTGTGACAGACATAAAAAATGCCAGTTTCAGGTTTCCCCGGAACTGGCATCTTTTAACAAGACTGCTTTTGGTAAGTTATTATACCATTAACAGCTTATTGTGCTGGCGCTGCTGGTGCAGGTGCAACAGGAGCAGGTGCTGGAGCAGCGTATGGGTAACCGCCGCCGTATGGCTGCTGGTAATATGGCTGTGGGTAACCGCCATAAGCTGGAGCTGGAGCACCATAAGCTGGAGCTGGAGCACCATAACCATAGCCAGGACCACCGTAACCATAAGCTGGTGCACCATAACCGTAACCACCGTAACGATAATAGTCATCATCATCGTCATCAAATACGTCTTCCATTTCTTCCATCCAGTATCTTGGATCCCACTCATCGTATGGGTTACATCCAGGGATTTTACCGTATGGGCCCCAGCATTCATAATCATCATCGCTTCCCCACCAGGACGCGCTTGCATTGCTGGCAACACCCATGATGAAAGCTGTAAAAACTGATACTGCAATTAACTTTTTCATATCCATCTCCTTACTTTTCGCTTTATTATTTTAAAACAAACTACTCTCTCTAAACAATATACTATGAATAACACTCTGCAAACAACTATATATCAAAAACAACTATATATGAATAAGATGCTGGTTAAGCTGTCATTAAATAGTAAATCATAATATATCATATTTCTAATATAGCTTTCAATTGCTTTTGTATAATATTGATGTTTTTTTGTGCATAGGGCTGTTTCGGTTCCCTGCCCCAGACCACACCCGGCCAGTAGGGATCGGTTTTAAAGCGGCCTATAATATGAATATGCAGCTGCGCTACGATATTACCGATAGTGGCAATATTTAACTTATCCACCGGATATTCCTGTTTAATATAAGTGGAAATTTGATTAATCAGACTCATTATCTGCTGCTGTAAGGACTCATCCAGCTCATATAATTCTGTTTTATCCGTTTTAGGCACCAGAATAAACCAGGGAACCAGGGCATTATTTAATAACAGCAGAATAAAATTTTCTGATTCATCCAGAATAAAACAGTCATCTTTCAGTCGCTGATCCAGTTTGAATTCAGACATAGTGTTTCCTTTGCTGTAATTTCATTGTAATTATTCAACATAATTCGAAGTTCGTTAGAGTGAGTGACTACAGGTACACTGTATAATTACATCGAATAAACAGACTTCAGTTTATGGTGAATACTTTCATGTATCGATAAAAACACCGGAATAATAATTAACACCATGACCGTGGCAAAAGCCAGACCAAAAGCAATGGACACCGCCATAGGGATCAGGAACTGGGCCTGTAAGGAAGTTTCAAACAATAAGGGTAGCAGTCCGGCAATTGTGGTAAGAGAGGTCAGCAATACGGCTCGAAGGCGCTGCACTGATGCCTCTATTAAAGCCTCCTGTACGGCCATCCCTTTCTCCCGCATATGCTTATAAAAAGTCACCAGAATAATCGAGTCATTAACCACAATCCCCGACAGACCAAAAATACCAAAAATAGACAGCAGCGTTAGATCAATGCCCTGTATCCAGTGCCCCCAGATAGCGCCCACCAGACCAAAAGGAATAATCGCCATAACCACCAGCGGCCAGCCATAGGAAGCAAACACCCAGGCCAGTACGATATAAATCAGGGTCAGCCCCAGCAGGCCGCCCCATTTCATTTTAGTCATGGTTTCTTTTTGATCCGCTGCCCGACCTTCAAAAGAATAATTAATCCAGTACTTCTGTTTCAGTTCCGGCAGCACCTGCTGCTCCAGCTGATCAAGAATATTATTGACATTATTCACACTGGAATTAACTTCCGCAGACACTTCCAGTGCCAGTTCACCTTCGGCATGACGCAGTACTTCAAACCCATGGCGTACTGTCCATTGAGCTACACTGGTTAAAGGCACAAACTCTCCCGAAGGTATACGGATATTAATACGCTCCAGGGTATTGATCTGATCCCGCTCCTGTTTGGGCAGCAGTACTCTGACTTCCACCTCATTAGCTCCATCCTGAAAAATCTGCACCAGTTTGCCGTCAAATGCCGTACGCAGCTGCTGGCCGATATCGGCTACCGTCAGTCCCAGCACCTGCCCCGTGGGTTTAAGGGTATAAATTAACTGCTCCTTGCCATAAGGCATATCATCATCAATACCGTAAACCCCCTCAATATTTTGCAGTGCTGAAGATAATTCTGTGGCTGCCTGTTTTAACTGTGTGGTGTTATTGCCGCTCAGACGAATGGCCAGATCACTGCCCTGTGGCCCGGTTTTACGGGACACAATGGTCAGGTTATCCATACCGGGCGGCTGATCCAGCTTACTTTTCCACAGGGCAATAATTTCCGGGTTTCGTACTGAACGTTTGTCCGGTTCTGTCAGCTGTACAAAAATTGCCCCCAGCTGGTCCCCTTTTTTCCTGGAACTGCCGCCGCTGAAGGAACTGCCGCTGATAGTCACGGCCATTTCTATCAGCCCGCCGCCAAGCTCCTTATTGGTTTCATTCAGTTTTTCTTCCATGTGTTTAAGGTAACGTTCAGTGGTTTCACGAGAGGTTCCGGCCACAAAACTGACATTAGCATACACAATGGTCGATTCGGGAGAAGGGAAAAAAGTAAAATTAATTCGTCCACCGGCCAGCAATCCAAAGGCTGAAATCAGACTGGCAAAGGCCAGAGCGATAATGACAGCACGATGGGACAGAGACCAGGTAATGAGGGAGCGGAAACGATTCTGACGGAACTGGTCAAAGGCATCATCCAGTCTGTTTCTAATGGTCAGATGTGCCGGACGGTGAGACCTGTCATCCCGTTTAAAATGGCTGAAGGCATGACGTAAATGACCGGGCAATACAAAAAAACTTTCCACCAGAGAAGCCATAATCACACAGATAACAATCAGCGGAATATCAAACAGGATATTCCCCATAATGCCCCCTACCATCATCAGTGGTAAAAAGGCGGCAATCGTGGTCATGGAAGAAGCTATAACCGGCACAAACATCCGCCTTGCACCGCCTTCTGCAGCCAATAGCGGTTCCTCTCCGCCCTGATAGTGAGCCAGGGCATCCTCTCCCACTACAATGGCATCATCCACAATGATCCCCAGGGCCATAATCAGACCAAACAGGCTGATCATATTAATAGTACCGCCGACAGCGTATAAAATGGCCAGAGTTGCCATAAAGGACACCGGAATGCCAATGGCCACCCAGAACGCCACCCGGGCATTTAAAAAAATATACAGGATCAATACGACCAGCACCAGACCACTGCCGCCGTTTTTAAGCAGCAGCCAGGTTCGATCGCGGATCATTTTCCAGCTTTCATCAAAAACTTCTATACGGATATTAGGCGGCAGGCTGGCCTGTTTCTCTGCCACCCAGTCCTGCAGGATCTGAGCAGCTTTCAGAGTATTGCCTTCCTCTGTTCTCTGCAGAGCCATTTCCACTACTGGCTCACCGTCTTTAAAACGCAGTACTCCATCTTTTTCTGCCTGACGCCGGATACTGGCAATATCACCCAGACGGACAAAGTTGGTACTGGTGCTGATCACCGGGATCTCAGCAAAATCCAGCTCATTGCGGGCCTGTTCCAGAGAACGTAATTCCTTGGCACTGTGTTCACTGCCCAGGGTACCGGCGGGCATATCCTTACTGAAAGTATTTATGCGCTGACTGATTTCATCCAGGGTCAGATCCAGGTACTGTAACTGTTCCAGGGGAATTTCAATACTGATCTCTTCATCGGGCAGGCCGTTGATTTCAACTTTATCTATGCCCCGTTTAATCAGTTCCCGTTCAAACTGATTGGCCAGCATGCGTAACTCATGCATATCCAGTTCCGGCCCGCCATTATGACCGCCAGAGAGAATAAGCTTGGCAACTCCCTCATAACGGGTCAGGTTTTCAACCTGGGGTTTTTCTGCATCCAGGGGCAGATTACGAAATTCATCAACTTTCTGTTTGACCTTGTCCAGTGCCAGGATCATATCGGTGTTTTCAAAAAACTCCAGCTGGATGGAGGAGACATCCTGCGCTGAGGTTGAGGTCATGTGTTTGACGTTTTCAACGGTTTTCAGCGACTGCTCCAGGGGAATGGTGATCCCCTGTTCAATATCTTCGGCGCTGGCGCCGCTCCATATTACCCGGACACTGATACGATCCAGTTCAAAGGTGGGGAAAAACTGCACATTCAGACGTGACAGGGCAAATATACCGCTGAGCAGCATAATAAGCATTAACAGGTTAGCTGCAACCTTATGATGGGCAAAAACCGACAGTATTTTCATTGAGCCGCCTGATCCTGCCCCGCTTCAACCACCTGTACTTTTAATCCACTGACGGCATTGGGCAAGTGGGTACTGAGGATCATATCGCCGCTGTTTAATTCTTTACTGCGCACCAGCAACTGCGGTAAAGCCTCATTGTCATCATCTTCCAGCTGAGCTTCACCAATGGTGGTGACTTTAACTTTCTTCAGGCGACCATCAACTATTTTGTACAGACGATCCATACCGTACATAGCCTGGTAAGGCACTTTCATTAAACCTTCCTGGGCACTGCGCTGCAGGCGTACCACCACAATAGAGCCTATACGAAAACTGGCATCGGGTGTTTCTATGGTAAAAATGGCATCAACACCGCTGGCCTGTGCTTCACCGGACAGGCGTACCAGACGAATTTCCACATGGCGTCCGCCATTGGATGCGGTTCCTTTCAGGATTTCCCCACGTTTTAGAGCTGCCTGAACATCCCCCAGAATATTAATGGGCAGCTTGGCACGGATATCCAGCTGCTGCATAGAATAAAAACTGAGCAGTTTTTCATTGGCATTCACCCGGTCACCCTGGGAAACATTAACTTTAGCCACAATGCCGGAAAACGGCGCATGGATCTGACTGCGCTGCATGGCCAGACGGCTTTTCTGCAGGTCAGCTTCAGCCTGCAGCAGACGCGCCTGCAGCTGTTCCATACGGGCCTCATGTTCACTGACCTTGAATTTCATACTATTATAGGCCAGCCGCTGTTTTTCAACCTGCTGCATCGCCTGCTCTGTTTCGGATACCGATCCCAGTTTCTGGCGTTTTATTTTTTCCGCACGCTGCAGAGCTTTCTCACTGAGCTTAAGTAGTTTAAGCTCATTTTTAAGGGAAAGCTGGTTGATCTCATGACGTATTTTTTCACTGCGAATCGAGGCCTGCAGCTCATTCACTTTAGCCTGCGCCTGCATGACCAGAGGTTCAAAGTCCTGTGGATCCAGACTGAGCATTAACTGCCCCTGCTCAATAAACTCGCCTTCCTTGACCAGCAGCCGTACCACTTCACTGGCTGCCGGAGCCGCCGCATTAAACAGTTCTGTGGTTTCTGTTTTACCGTATAGAGTGATCACCGGAGCCAGTTTCTGCTTAATTACCCGGCTCTGTTCCACCCGCCAGACATGCTCCTTTATTTCAATATCCGGTGATTTATCACGGGTAGCCACCATCAGTTTAAAAAAACCAAGACCAAGAATAATGATAATAATGGGGGTAAGTATGGTTGTTATTTTAGATTTAACACTCAAAATCAATATTTCCTAAGAACTCAAGACAGTCCTGTTCAGTTAATAAGTCAGATTCATTAATTATTTTTATATCCGGTTTTATGTGCAGCAGGGACTGCACAAACATACCGGAATCCATAGCCACTTCCAGCCCATTAACAAAAACCGGTGTGCTGTTATAACCACAGCTGGGCGAACGTGATTTTACTATAAAATACTGTAAATTCGGATATTGCTTTAAAAAAGTACCCGCATAAGATTGTAGCGCCTCCGTCACATCCCATGTGTGATTTTCGACACCAAGAACCCGAATTGATTCGTCTTTTTGCCTGACCAGTTCAATTTTGTCTCTGGGCACGCCCAGACCAATAGCCATTTCAGGACAGAACGGGATAACCTCAAGCTGTTTTTTTAACTGCCGCATAAATATATTACTGATTAAGCTATGCTGTTTGTTGCGACCATCATAGCGAACAGCTTCTCCCAGCAGACAGGCGCTAATGGCGACTTGTTTTTTTCCGGCTTTGTTATTTTTAACATTCATATTTAATAGAAAAACTGTTTAGTTATAGAACAATAAGGTTAAAATAACCTTAAATCAATAAATAACGGATCTTGCTATGAATATCGGTACTCCCCTGTCCCCTTCCGCTACCCGTGTGCTGTTTTGCGGTGGTGGTGAACTGGCCAAAGAAGTGGTTATTGAATTACAACGCCTTGGTGTGGAGGTCATTGTTGTGGATCGCTATGCCAATGCACCGGCCATGCAGGTGGCGCACCGCAGTCATGTCATTAATATGCTCGATGGCAGCAGCTTACGCCAGGTTATTGAAATGGAGCACCCGCAGTATATCGTACCTGAAATTGAAGCCATTGCGACCCAGACTCTTGTTGAACTGGAGCATGAAGGTTATAACGTCATCCCATCGGCCCGGGCCGCCAATCTGACCATGAACCGTGAAGGTATTCGTCGTCTGGCTGCAGAACAACTGAACCTGAAAACATCACCTTACCGGTTTGCTGAAACCAGACAGGAATATCTGGATGCCGTCAGAGAAATTGGTATCCCCTGTGTAGTTAAACCGATTATGAGTTCCTCCGGCAAAGGCCAGAGTACCATACAGTCTGAAGCGGATATTGAAAGTACCTGGCAATATGCCCAGCAGGGTGGCCGTAGCGGGGAAGGCAAAGTGATTATTGAAGGCTTTGTAGACTTTGATTATGAAATTACCCTGCTGACGGTTCGTCATATTAACGGCACCGCCTTTTGTGAACCCATTGGCCACCAACAGGTTAATGGCGACTACCGCGAGTCCTGGCAGCCGCAGGCCATGAGCGATACTGCAAAAGCCAGAGCCATTGATATCGCACAGCGCATTACAGACAATCTCGGCGGTCTGGGTATCTTTGGTGTGGAGCTGTTTATTAAAGGCGATGAGGTCATTTTCAGTGAAGTGTCGCCCCGTCCCCATGACACCGGTCTGGTGACTCTGATATCCCAGGATCTGTCTGAATTTGCCTTACATGCCCGAGCCATTTTAGGTCTGCCGGTTCCAGCCATACGCCAGTATGGGCCGGCCGCTTCTTCCGTTATTCTGGTGGATGGGGAGTCGTCTCAGGTTATTTTTAAAAATGTAGACAGGGCTCTGGCTGAACAGGATACTCAACTGCGCTTATTCGGTAAACCCAAGGTTAAAACCCAACGACGCATGGGCGTTGCTCTGGCTTTAGGCGATACCATAGAACAGGCGCGGGAAAAAGCCAATGCTGCGGCCCAGAGTATTGATATTGAATATTAATGTTTTAAAATACCGAAACCATTCAGCCTGTAGTAAAGTTTAAGTCAGGCTGAATAGTGACCCAATTACTTTGTTTCTACAGTAAAATTATCAAACAGGACATAAGAGTCTGCCTTTGACCATAAGCCTATTTTACCGTCAATTTTTTTATTGAATTTAAAGGCAATATAGCGTTTATTATTCAGATAGGCTTCAACCTGATCATCTTTAATAAGCACTTTAAGATGATGCCATTTTAATGATGGTGTGGGTACATTGCGTATCCACTGTACCACCGAGCGCTCACCTCGTTCCATTTTAAAAGCAACCAGATTATTTTCCAGAGGGTTTGCTCTTATCACCAGATAATCACCATTAGGCTGGATATTAAAGGCAATACCGGCGGCCTGATCAATGCGTCCACTGATGGCCTTAAAATCGACACTTAAAACACCATCGCTTAAGTTCTCAGTTTCCTGATAAATAGTTAAGGGAAAATATTTGTAGGCATTCAGATTATCCAGAAACTCCGCATAGCGTTCGCCGTACAGGGCTTTTGCCTTATCAGCAATACCTGCTGACATAGTCCCCCTCATCCACTGTCTGCCATCCACCGCATAAACCGTATTAGCTCCATCTTTTGCAATATACCAGTTGCCTACAAACGAGCTGAATAACTTCGCCGGTGCACCGGCAGTTTCATTATCAAAATTAACACTAATCGTTTCAGCCTTACAGGTACTAGATAGTACAACAAAGCTAAAAAACAAAATGAACAAGCACTTAAAGTTTTTGCTAATCATTGTTATCTCTCCTTATTAATTTAAAATTTTTAAATACAAATATCGATATGAGAGTCAGGGGTATCACTAAATAAAAAACAGACTGAATAATTGTTAATTGCTCTTTTTTTATAACCAGTGGGTATCCCGGAAAAACCTGCTGCCCATTATCCTGGCCCACACTTACTCCAGCCAGTTTAAATATTATTGGAAATATTTCCTTTTCACTATTAGAGTATGTTTTACCCTGTTTACCATTAATCCGATAAATAAACAGACCATAGTTTTTATTGAGTTCCCTGCCCGTCATCATTCTTATTTTTATATCATTGAGTACCAGCAGCAGTTTATTTAAAAATTTATTCTGATAATCCCTGAATCTCGAATCTGATTTTTTCATATAAACATCTATTTCAAGATCCGGGATCTCCTGCAATGCTTTTGTAACAGCGGGAGAAAATAAGTGTCTATGACTTTCTGTCATATCAGTATTAAGTGAACTCTGAAAAGATATAAACAGGGCCAGTAGAAATAAAACAACTGTTGCAAAAAGCCGTTTCAGTTTACTTTTTATTCTTAAATCAAATCTTAACAGGATATAGGCCAGTATAAAAAAGAAGGAACAGAGCAGAACAAAATACATACTAGCCGTAAATGACAGTATACCCTGTTCAAAATATTTAAGGTTTCTGGTCACTGTCCATTCTGACAATGATGTCAGGAAAGTGGATACATCCATATTTTTTCCAAAATCTATCACCCAGGATAAGACAATCAGTAATATGGAAAAAATGGAGGCATTGGCCGTACTTTCAAACAGAGCGGCTGCAAAAAACGACACTGATACAACAAACAGACCATAAAGCAGGTAGCCTGAAATTAACACAAATAATTCATTAAAAGGTATATGTCCGCCATATAACTGCCACAGAATAAAACACGGCAGAGTCAGTAGTATGGTCATTAACAGAAAGAAAAAAGCAGCGCTGATTTTTGCTATCAGTATATCTTTAAAGCTGTACGGCAGCTGTATTAACACCGCCAGAGTTCCATTTTGTTTTTCAAGACTTAGCAGCGGGATGATTACAAAAGGCAGAAACAGGGAAAAAAGCACAAATAAGCCGCCATAAGTAGGTACGAAGACACCCGGTACCGGTTCAAAGCCTCTTGCGTATAAAGGGTTATTAACCGCAGACAGACTCTGTTCACTATACAGTTCAACAGCAGTCAGAAAACTATATCCGGTAATAAAACTCACCAGCATAAGAAATAACAGGCCTGTTTTGGTAAAAAATATGTCCCTGATTTCCTTTACCAGCAATATGGACAGGCGGCTCATTGCAGTGCCCTTATAAAAATCTGTTCCAGTGAGGCTTTTTCTACGCCAAATTTATGCCGTAATGTTTCTATGCTGCCCGTCGTTACGACACGACCTTCATCAATCAGGGTATAGTAATGACATATCTTTTCTGCATCATAGAGATGATGTATGGACAGGATAAAGGTTCGTCCCTGACGATTTTTTTCTTTAATAAGTTCCAGTATCTCAATGAGCTGAACAGGATCAAAACCATTAAAAGGTTCGTCAAGTACAATAATTTTTTTACGATTGGATAAGGCAAAAAACAGTTTAAGCCTCTGATGATAACCTTTTGAGAGATGACGTATTTTTCTGTTTTTTAGTTTTGCCAGGTTAAGGGTTTTAATGAGTTCAGGATCTTCATAGCCTGTCGCAAGCTGAATAAAGTCTATAAAAGCTGCAACGGTATAATCCGGATAAATAGTCAGATTTTCCGGCATATAGGAAATAAGTTGTTTTTTCTCTTTAAATAAACTGACCGGCTGATCATTATAATAGATCCCACCTTCATCCGGATTCTGAAAACCACTAATGATATCGAGCAAAGTAGATTTTCCAGCACCATTTGGACCAATAATCCCCATAATGGAACCTTCTGATACCTCAAAACTGACTTTATCCAGTGCAACAGTTTTTAAATATCTTTTGCTGATATTACTGATCTTCAACATTTTAATTCCCTGAGGGGTGTTGATCTTTAAGGTTTTTAAAAAAACCATAATATTAATTATACGCTCAGGATAATTGCAGGGAAATGATATCCGTTAATTAACCGGATTTTCCCTGGCTCACTTCTACTTGCATCAGGCTGTCAATACGCCGGATATAGTGGCGGGTTTCCGGGGGTGTGTAGGGGGATATTTTTTCCCACTTTTTGACTTCTTCAGGGGGCAGTTTCTGGGTTTCCCTGGCTTTTTTCAGGGCTTTCAGTACCCGGGTAAAACCAGCATTATAACTCGCAAAGGTAAATTCCAGCCGATCATCCGAAGGCACCTGCCTTTTCTGCCAGCGTTTATAAAGCTGCCGATTGTAATAAATAGCGGCAGCAATATTCCAGCGCGGTTCTTCTATACGCCCCAGGTTAGGCTGTTTTTTTATAATTTCCTTATAGGTACGGGGCATGATCTGCATAATGCCTATTGCACCCGACTTGCTTTTAGCATTAGGATTTAACCTGGATTCAGCAATACCCTGGGCCTTAAACCAGTGCCAGTCAAACCCCGGACCAAAGTAATGCCTGGTGTTTTTTTTAAAATAACGATCGTATTTTTTAGTCCAGTGTTTATGCTTAACATGCTTATGGGTTTCCGCAAGCAGGTTAACAGGCAGGGTAAACACCACCAGCCAGAGGAGACTTCGAAATGACAATCTCTGCTGTACAGGCATTAGTTCAATCCCAGTCCAATCACCAGTCCCATAGCTGTACCAATACCAATAAACATGCCCATCAGCATCAGTCCTACGGCCACATTACCATTGGAAAGTTGCTCCGGGATACTGAAACTGACAATATGACTGAATAATTTACAGCCGAACCACATAAAAAACAGGGTTAAAACACCACCCATACAGGCATATAGAATATTCAGAATTACCGGATCAATATTGTCAGTCATGCTACCGCCTTCAAATTAAATGACTTAAAATTATGGGCTGTTCTAATGTAGATATTATTTTTATATATCTATAAAGGCCAGGCCAATACCATTATTCTCCACTCGAACAATACGCATGGTCAGTACAGGCGCTTCAAAGGGTGTATCCAGTAATTGCACAGTGACCTCACTGCCCACAGGGGGCAGATTAGTAATAGACGACAGCAGGTAAATACCGCCGTCGGAAATATCCCGGGTTTTAACTTCTACTGAGCCAATATCCGGGTGAGTCAATTGCACACTGGAGGTTAATCTGGTTCTTACGTATTTTCGGTTATCTTTATTACTCATAATTAATTAATTTAGGCGGGTTGCGGCTTTTTTGCAACATTATCCCGCAGATAAACCGGCCGTACCTGTTCTGCGTTAACTAAACAGCCTGAGCGGGCTTCTTTAAAAGCCAGATAAGCAACATCCTGTGCATGAGGAAACTGAAAATCTTTATTCAGTTGTTTGAATTTATCAATAAAGCCTGTAACTCCTTCCTGGTATTCCTGCCAGCCGCTGCCAATAGCTGCCCAGTGTTCATCAAAACCGTTATTGTGTAATAACTGTAGTAAGGCTTCCGGTTTAATCACCTGTTCTGATGTGTGCAGGGACATAAAGCCCTCTTTAAGTTCATAGGCCGCAAAATACATTTCTCCCATACGGGCATCATTGGCCACCAGGATTTGCGGGAAAGAGGATTGAGCTGAGTCTGATTGACGTTGAACACCCTGGGCCATAGCAGCCAGTGAAGATATCTGGGCGACCGGTAAATTGGCTCCGTAGGATATAGCCTGAACCACACCTGTGGCTACTCTTACCCCGGTAAAAGCGCCGGGACCACGGCCAAAGGCCAGTACATCCATATTATGGATGCTATATCCAGCCTCCTCCAGTACCGAGTCAATCATGGGTAAAATCAGTTGAGTATGGTTTCTGGGTGCCAGTTCAAAACGCTCAATACAGGAATAATTATCTGTAGTGCCCTCTAATAAGGCCGCCGAACAGGCATGGGTGGAAGTTTCAAGGGCAAGGATTTTCATTAAATAAGAAGTCGTAATATTGTTGTTTTTATAAAACCTTATTCTAAACGCTATCAGCAAAAAGTAAACCTTTGCTGCAGCTGTTCAAATTCTGTTGCAAGCGGCATATCCGGTAAACTGGCTCTTAAATAATAGCCGTAGCTTTTGTTCACCAGGCGCGGATCGGCAATAACCAGTATGCCGGTATCGTTAATATCCCGGATTAAACGCCCGGCGCCCTGTTTTAATGCCATTGCGGCCTGGGGTAGCTGCAGTTGATAAAAGGCATTGATGCCCTGCTGCTGCAGATAATTAATACGTGCCTGCAGCACCGGATCAGCGGGAGACGCAAAGGGCAGTTTGTCCAGTACTACACAGGACAGCGCCTCACCTTTCACATCAACCCCCTCCCAGAAACTGCTGGTGCCCAGAAGTAGCGCATTTTGTGTTTGTTTAAAACAGCTGACCAGCTGCTGTTTAGGCGCATCTCCCTGTACCAGCAATACCAGGCCGGAATCAGATAACAACTGCCGGGCTTCATGCATGGCTTTATAGGAAGTAAACAGCAGAAATGTTCTCCCTTTTAATCCATGTATCAGCGGCAGAACATCTTTTATCAATGCCCGGGTATAATTGGGTTCATCCGGCATGGGCATATTGGGGGGCAGGTATAAAACCGCCTGTTTTGAATAGTTAAAGGGGCTGTCATAGCAGGCGAAACTGGCCTGGTTTAAACCCAGCTCGGTCGCAAAATAATTAAACCGGGCAGCCAGTCTGTCCTGTTCTGATACCTGCTCTAATGAATCCTCAATAAGTCCGGTAATGTTAATAGTCAGGGTGGCGGAAGTAAATACCCAGGCGGATTTTTGCTGTGCTATATGGTCTTTGAACTGCTCGCCAATCATTAAGGGAGTCGAATGAATTTCAAAGCCTGTTCTGCTGCATTCAAACCAGTGAATATTTGCCTGTTCAGTAGCATCCTGGCCATTGGGCTGTTCATTAAGACCAAGTGTATTAAAAGTAGTCAATAACTGCTCGGCTCTATGAGCAAAGTGCTCCAGTATCTCATTAACGGGAGCCAGTTTTGCCAGATGATTTCCCAGTTTACTGAATACATAAGTGACTTCATCCAGCATTGGTTTTACAGCATTCTGTACTTCCTGCCAGCGGCCCCGCTGTTTATAGCGACTCAGTACCAGACTTAAATCATCCAGTAAGCGGTTTATATCCTCACTAAGATGTTTAAAGCTTTCACCAGAGGATGGCTGGTTTTTAAGTTCCTTACGGACATCATGCAACAGGGCTTTAATTTGCTTTGAAGATATATGTTGAGAAAAAAATCGACCTGCAATATCCGGCAGCTGATGAGCTTCATCAATAATATAATTCACGGCATCGGGCAGAATATCCCCCAGCGCGTCTTTTTTTAAACTGAGATCAGCCATCAGCAGGTGATGGTTAACAATAACAATATCCGCCGATAAGGCCTGTTCTCTGGCTTTGAGCACATAACAGTGTTCATGTTCCGGGCAATGAGTCCCCAGGCAGTTTTCTGTCGTTGAAGTCACTATGGGCCAGACGGCTGACTGCTCCTTCAGCATGGTAAATTCTGACCGATCGGCAAAACGGGTCTGCCCGAGGTGTTTTTTCAGCTTGTGCAGATCCGACTGGAGCTGTTCATCATACCAGGATTCACTGGCTGATTGTTCCAGACGGTACAGGCAGACATAGTTTGACCGGCCTTTAAGGAGACTAATATTAACCTTACGCTGTAATACCGGTTCCAGAGCCTTTACAATTAAGGGTAAATCTTTATAAAACAGCTGATCCTGCAGGTTTCGGGTACCGGTACTGACGATGGTCTGTTGCGAGGATAATAAAGCCGGCACCAGATAGGCAAAGGTTTTGCCGGTACCTGTTCCTGCTTCACATAGCAGGATTTTTGAGTTTTTCGTGTTGAGTAGAGTATTACTGACTGCGGATGCCATTTGCTGCTGGGCCTCACGGGGACGATAACCCGGAATAACATCCGACAGAAGGCCATTCTGAGCAAATATAGCCTGCAGCTGAGTATTGAACGGTTCGGCAGCCGGAGTGCTTATAAACTCAGCTCCTGTTCATTTTTTGCCCAGTCCCGGCTCCAGGCCAGCGTGGCAATTTTTCTAAACCGAGCCACGGTCATGGCGCCTTTTCTGGCTTTCTTACTGGTTTTGTCCACCATATTGTCCGTCAGTGTGGCACGGTCAATTTCATAAATTTCAAACGGCTCGTAATCATCATCCAGCAACACCAGAACCACGCTGTCCCAGTTCTGTTCCAGTTTAAGCTGGCCTATACGCTGAGTATTTTTTGAGTCAGAAAACATGGTACGCCCCTTGATCTGCACACGGTCACCCTGTAGATCACCGGATTTTTCCGTACCGACCGCCTCATAACCACTCTGATCCGGTGCCGGTGCCAGATGTAACAGGCGAATCGCATCATAAACGGATATTTCATTACTGACCCCGGGCATGGTTTTACCGGTGGCACGTCGATAATTAGCTGCCAGCTGTCTGGCCTGCTGCATAAGTACATCGACTGAATAGGGATTATCGGTGTTCTGGGTCATGAATAGTGAATCTGATGATTATTCCGGTGTTTTTATAAGCAATGACGGCTATTCTATCAGCAAAACCCGCTTAATTCGCCCTGAAAACCTGGTTTGAGGTGGAATTTAATCAAAAAAACGGGTAAAAGCCGTATAATCTTCCCGCTCAGTCCGGTAACTGTTTACAGCCGCAGAAGTATCTTCATATCCCAGGGCCATACCGCAGATAAGTACTGTATCCTGATCATAACCCAGATGTTGTTTAACAATATCCGGATATTCGGCCAGGGCCGCCTGAGGACAGGTAGCCAGCCCCTGATCCACAGCCGCCAGCATAACAGACTGCAGGAACATGCCGTAATCCAGAAAAGTACCTTTTTCTGCCATAGCATCGACAAAAAAGAACAGCGCAACCGGTGCCTCAAAAGCACGGTAATTGGCCGCCCATTGATCTTTCTGGCGTTGTTTGTCCTCACGGGTAATATTTAAGGCTGAATACATTTTCAGGCCGCAGGCCTTACGGCGGCTTTTATAGGGCTCAGTCCACTGGGTGGGATAATACTGGTAATCCAGTTCGGTCTTTCGCCCAGTACGAAAGGCCTGTTCCAGTTGTTCATCCAGTAACTGTTTAGTGTTACCCCGAACAACCGCCACCTGCCAGGGCTGAGTATTGACGCCAGAGGGGGCATGACGGGCCAGATCCAGAATTTTCTGGATTTTTTCAGCTTCAACCGGGATGTCGAGATAAGCTCGGGTGGATTTACGTTGTAAAATGGTGTCTTTAAATTGCATGTCGGATTCTTATTATTAATTGTAGCTATTCAGCCGATGCCACCGCAACTGAGTGTGGATACAGTTGCTCTAAAGGAATTTTATTTTTTAGTTATGACCAGAAACTGTATCCGGGACATCTATAGAAGAAGTCAGCGCCAGCAGGCCGGCATTAATGGCACGGTTACGCCCCATTTCCTTGGCATCATACAAAGCCTGATCCGCACTTGCAAGCAGCTTAAGTCCAAGCTCCCGAATATCCTCAAAACACTGTTTGCTTTCAATAGTAGATACCCCGGCAGAAATGGTAATTGTCAGAAACACATTTTTATCAATCACTACCCGACTGCGGTTAACGGCATTAATAATACGCTGAGCCACCATCATAGCTTCTTCATTGCCGGTATCTGGTAATAACACGGCAAATTCCTCACCACCGTAACGGGCCAGAACATCATGGGTTCGTAACACACTTTGCACTCGCTGAGCCACCTGGCGCAGCACATCATCACCGACGCCATGACCATAGTTATCATTAACGGATTTAAAATGATCAATATCCAGGAATACACAGGAAATAGACGTTCGGGAACGATCTCGCCGGTTCAGTTCTTCTGGCAGGCGCTGGTCAAAGAAACGGCGGTTGCGTACCCGGGTCAGAGGATCTGTAAAGGTACTTTGTTTTAAACGTTCCAGGTTCAGAGCATTTTCCACACACACAGCCATAATAAAGGACAGCCGTTGCAGGAAATCACTGGAAGCATGGGGCTGAAAACGATTAATATTCCGGCTGCCGCAGCAGAACACACCGATTTTTTTGCCCCGTCGAATTAAGGGCAGAACTGCAATAGAAGCAATACCGGGTTTATCCATTAACCACTGGTGTTTAGAACTCTGATAGGTATCTGTGCAGATTTTCGAGGACATGTACTGCAGCTTTTCCAGCTCCACAGGAAAATTCAGCAGGGTCAGAAAATTATATTCAATGGATTCAAGAGTGGTTTCCGGGATTAAACGGCGCAGTGATAAGTCACTGTCTTCAAGCAGCAATGTGCAGGCATCCAGTTTAAAAAGTTGCATATAATCATGGCCGATAATTCTCAGCAAATCTTCAATGGATTCTGCAGCCATCAGTTTAAATTCTATGGCTTCAAAACGTTCAAGTTTTTTCTGGTTTTCATGCGCATTAAATAATAACGCTTCCAGTTGAGCTTTTAGACGCTGTGTTTCGTTCGTTTTATCAACGATTCCCATAACTGAACCTGTTTTATAACTACTACTCCATTCTAGTACAAACAACAGGGATTTACACAAATTAGCACACAAAAAATCACATTCAGCCGGTTATTCTGTATTATTTTTCTGACACATATCTCATCCACAATCCTACAGCTCTCTGTAGTAATACCTGTCCTGAAAGTCAGCCATTTTTTATTAATATAATCACCAGGAATAATAAAAAGGATTTTTACTATGACCCGTAACATATCTTTACCATCCTGTGGTTTCAGCCTGGTTGAAATGCTTATTGTGGCAGCCATAATTGGTATTTTAAGCAGTTATGCCCTGCCTTCTTTCAACAGGCTGGTAAACAGTAATCGCCAGAACACGGTATTACTACAATTGTTTAGTCATCATCAACTGGCTCGCTCAGAAGCCATTAAACAGAACCAGTCCATTATTTTATGCAAATCAGACAACGGCCAGCAATGTACGCCTTCTGCTCACTGGCATAACGGCTGGATTGTATTTGCCGATAGGGACAACAATAAACAACTAAGTGGTACCGAGCTGCTGATTTACAGTTTCCAGAACCAAAATCCTTCTTTATCCTTAAGTTACAGAGGATTTGGGTCACATAATTATATCCGTTATTATCCCGATGGACGAAGCAGCACCAATGGCAGTTTTATTTTATGTACTCCACAGGGCGATATTACAGCCCGCAGCCTGATTATTTCCCGTACAGGAAAAGCCCGCCTGTCATCAAAAAATGCCAGTGGTGGTGCCCTGAAATGTGGTTAAACCTAAATAAATCAGTTGAATCGTAGCGAGAATGATCAGAGTGCTGAAGATACAAGGATTTACAGGTTATTTTGGCTTTATTCGTACTCACAGTACGGGTGAAATCAAAATGTTCTGGAAAGCCTTGTAGATTCAGTGCTATGGACATTCACAGTAGGTTCAACTGATTTATTTAGGTTAAAGTAACATGGATTAAATGTAAAATTTAAAAAACTCATATTTTAAAAAATGTTGCTTGACATTAAATTTAAAATCAATAGAATATGCATCGTTGTCCAAGAGCGATGTCTCAATGACTGACTCAAAGACAAAAACTATTCCCCAATAGCTCAGCGGTAGAGTAGGTGACTGTTAATCACTTGGTCGCATGTTCGAATCATGCTTGGGGAGCCAAACACTAAAACCCTTGTATATCCAGTTGATTGCAGGGGTTTTTTATTGGTTATTTTAAATAAAACTTAAAACAATACTATTTATAAATATTGATATCATCTTTAAGCGGAAAGGATGCAAAGCATGACAACGACATTAAATATTATTAAATTTATTGCTATAACGGGTGCTGCTTTAATTGCACTACTGGCTATTGGTTTGATTTTTAATATTACAATTTAATAATATATTTAATCCGCTTTTTATGGGGTTTTAAAAACCATTGTATTAATTACTACAAGCTCCTACAGCGTTTTTTATTTTCAGCACCCTTTCCGGGTTATCATTACCCCATTTAAAAACCGGATTACAGGACGATATTTAAAAAATATTGCTAAAGTCATCCCTGCCCTACAAAATTACCCCAATAAAACAATTGTTCAGTAATACACCTGATCTAGATCAGGGTTAACCCTAGGTTATCATCCTAAAATATAATCAAATTTAAAGATTTTAAACGTATTTTAAACATAGCTCCGTTTATATAACGGCAGGAGGAATATGATGATTATCGATTCACTATCATTAATAGCCATTCTAACCACAGTTTCCATTGTCATGTTACTGATCTGGAACTATTGTCAGGGTGGCTGCAAAAATAAATAACTAAGCATTGCTGTTAGTTAAACTCTAGGTTTAAGACTCGAAACTGAATATAATAAACCGTTCTTATATTCAGTATTTCGAGCCTTATGACCACAAACAAGCCTGATAAAGGCAGTTCCACTAAACATACGCCAATGATGGCGCAATACCTTAAGATTAAGGCTGAGTTTCCCGATATGCTGGTGTTTTACCGCATGGGGGATTTTTATGAACTGTTTTTTGATGATGCAAAGAAAGCCTCGCAGTTACTCGACTTATCCCTGACCGCCCGCGGTCGCTCCGCCGGGGAACCCATTCCCATGGCCGGTCTGCCCTACCATGCAGTGGACAATTACTTAAGTAAGCTGGTCAAGCTGAACCAGTCCGTGGCCATCTGTGAACAGATTGGAGATCCGGCCACGTCTAAAGGTCCGGTAGAACGTAAGGTGGTACGCATTATTACCCCCGGTACCATTACCGAAGACAGTTTACTGGAAGATCGTAAAGATAACCTGCTGGCTGCCATTGGCATTAACGATAAAAGCTCACCGGCCTATGGTCTGGCCATACTGGATCTGACCAGCGGGCGTTTTAACGTATCTGAACTGGATAGTCTGGAAGCTCTGCAGTCAGAACTGGAACGTCATAAACCCAGTGAACTACTGCTGGAAGAAAACAGTCCGCATAAAGCCGTACTAAAACAACAGCTGGGTAAACAGACTGCTTTTACCGAACAGCCGCCCTGGTGGTTTGATGAGCAGGCTTCCCGGCAGTTGCTTAATGAGCAGTTTGGAACACAGGATCTGTCCGGTTTCGGCTGTAATAATTATCATAGCGCCCTGTGTGCCGCAGGCTGTTTACTGCAGTATGTGCAGAACACCCAGCGCATGGCTTTGCCGCATATCAATAGCCTGAAGCCGGAACAGCATGACTCTGCCGTGGTGCTGGATACCATCAGCCGCAGAAACCTGGAAATCACCCAGGCATTGAGCGGCCATTCTGAACATACTCTGCTGGCAGTCATGGATCACACCGCTACTGCCATGGGCAGCCGGTTACTCTGCCGTTGGCTGAATCGTCCTCTGCGTGATCATACTATTTTAAAACAGCGTTATCAGGCCATTGAGCAACTACAGTCAGATGACCGCTATGAGCTTATTCAACCCTTATTAAAACAGATCGGCGATATTGAACGTGTGCTGACCCGTATTGCCCTGAAAACTGCCAGACCGCGTGATTTTGAACGGCTTAAACATTCTCTGGCGGTACTTCCAGTATTACAGAGTGAGCTGGTTGCTATAAAAGATCCGCTGATTCAGCAACTGGCTCAGACCATTGCTGTTTTTCCTCAGCAGCAGCAATTACTGGAGCAGGCTATAATAGACAACCCACCCGTTCTAATTCGTGACGGAGGAGTCATTGCTCCGGGCTATGATCAGCAACTGGATGAGCTGCGCAATATCCAGAAAAACGCCAACCAGTATCTGGTAGATCTGGAAGCCCGGGAAAGAGAACGCAGCGGCATAGCCACCCTGAAGGTCAATTACAACAAGGTGCATGGTTATTATATTGAAGTCAGCCGGGCCCATTCTGAACACTTGCCGGAAGATTACCAGCGCCGCCAGACCCTGAAAAATAATGAGCGATTTATTACTCCCGAATTAAAAGCCTTTGAAGATAAGGTACTCAGTGCTAATGAAAAAGCCCTGAGTCGGGAAAAAGCATTATATGAACAGCTGTTTGACAAACTTTCACCACTATTACCGGCCTTGCAGGCCAGTGCCGGGGCATTATGCGAACTGGATGTATTATGCAATCTGACAGAACGGGCGGTCAGTCTTGACTGGTGTAAACCGGAGCTGGATAGCGGCACTCATCTGAACATTGAACAGGGACGCCACCCCGTGGTTGAGCAGATCCAGGACAGCCCTTTTGTGGCCAATGATGTCCGGCTGGATGCTCAACGCCGGATGTTATTAATTACCGGGCCGAATATGGGGGGTAAATCCACCTATATGAGACAGGTCGCCTTACTGACGGTCATGGCGCATATCGGCAGTTTTGTTCCGGCCCGTTCAGCCAGTTTTGGTCATATTGACCGGATTTTTACCCGCATTGGTGCTTCTGATGATCTGGCCGGCGGCCGTTCTACCTTTATGGTAGAAATGACCGAAACCGCCAATATCCTGCACAATGCCACAGAATATTCTCTGGTGCTGATGGATGAAATCGGCCGCGGTACCAGTACCTATGACGGCCTGTCCCTGGCCTATGCCTCGGCTCATTTCCTGGCTGAAAAAATATCAGCTTTTACCCTGTTTGCCACCCATTATTTTGAACTGACTCATCTGGCTGAACAGTTTCCACAAATTGTTAATGTCCACCTGGATGCGGTTGAGCATGGAGAAAAAATTGTCTTTATGCACAAGGTGGAAGAAGGCCATGCTTCACAAAGTTATGGTATCCAGGTCGCAGCCCTGGCCGGTGTTCCGGCACAGGTCATTAACCTGGCTAAACAGAAACTGGACATGCTTGAGTCCATGGAAGATTCTGATACCCGTACTGGTAAGGACATGAAAAAACAGCAGGTTGATTTAACACTGGAAACAGAGCCTTGCTATAGTGAGTTAATTACTGAACTGAACAGTATTGAGCCGGATAATTTAACACCTAAAGAGGCATTGAATGTACTGTATCGACTAAAAGAAAAAGTATAAGAGCAATCAGGCATTTGAACATTCCTCAGCAGGCAAGCCCGGTCACCATGATATTGAGCAAATGGCTAAATAAATGAACAGAACAGGTGACAAGTTCAGATGTGTTTTTTCCAGTGCAGGATACGGTTATTGGCGGGCATAGGATAATCATCTTTAAGGTACAGATTATGTTGTTCGGCCAGTTTCTGCAGTTCATCCAGATCGCGGATACCGCTTTGAGGATCGCGGTTTTTAAGCCACTGATCAAACTGCCGGTTGCTGTCGCTGGTATACTGGCCATTATAATTAAAAGGTCCGTAGATCAGCATATCACCCTGTTCATTAAGCACACTGGGAACTCTGGCAAACAATTGCTGTACGGCTTGCCAATGCATTATATGCAGAGTATTGGCAGTAAAAACAGCATCGACTTCAATATTCGGCCAGTGTCCCTGCATAACATCCAGTTCTATCGGCGGTACAATATTATCCGGTGTCTGCGGATGAGCATAATACTCATCCAGCCACATCTGAATACCGGCAATCGCCTCCTGTCGGTCACTCGGGTACCAGAACAGATGCGGCATTGCGGCGGCAAAAAACACGGCATGCTGTCCGGTACCGCTGCCGATTTCAAGAACATGATCAGCATCCATTAATACCGGTTTTATAACATCCAGGATCACCTGTTTGTTCTGTTCACATGATTCTGCAAAAGGTTTCAAAACTTTCCTCATTATTTATAACATTCAACCTCAAAAAATCAGAACTTACGATAAGGTATTCTGTCCTGCATGGCCTGAATATAGTGTATGACATTAGCTTTTTCATGAGCAACAAAATTTTTTATAGCTTCATTAAAATGGTCCTGCATCATAAAATGAGCAGATAGGGTCATTTCAGGAATAAAACCGCGAGCCACCTTGTGCTCTCCCTGGGCACCCGGTTCAAACACCTGAATGCCTTCCCTGATACAGTATTCTATACCCTGATAATAGCAGGCTTCAAAGTGCAGTCCCTTAACGTTTTTTTTCGCCCCCCAGAAGCGTCCATATAAGCGGCTGTTACTTCGATACATAAGGGCACCGGCAATGGTTTGATTATCCTGTTCCGCCAGTACCAGTAATACCTGGCCGGGCAATTTTTCAGCCACTTCTTTAAAAAAACCGTAATTTAAAGTGGCTACACCCCATTTTTCTTCAAAGGTATGATTATAAAAATCAGTCATGGCCTGCCAGTCATCAGCACAGGCCTGATATCCGTCCAGACATTTTATCGTTACACCTGCCTGAACCACCTGTTTGCGTTCTTTAATAATATTTTTACGCTTACGTGAACTTAGCTGGGCCAGAAAATCATCAAAAGCAGAATAGTCCTGATTATGCCAGTGAAACTGGCAGTCATGACGCAGCATGGCACCCTGCTGCTGCAGAAAATCAATTTCTTCCGGCTGAGGGAAAAGTACATGTGCACCACTGGCATCCAGTTGCCGGGCAATATCTTTAAGGGCATGCAGGAGCACAGGATAATATTGTTGTTCCCGGCCTGGCTTTACCAGCATACGCTGACCGGATGCCGGTGTGTAGGGTATGGCCGAAACCAGTTTGGGGAAGTAGCGCAGTCCATGCTGCTGCCAGGCCTGAACCAGGGCGTTATCAAATACAAACTCACCATAACTATTGTACTTTTCATACAGTGGCATGGCTGCCACCAGTTCATTATCCTGAAAAACAGCAATATGCCTGGGCAGCCAGCCAAATTCTTCACCCACACAGCCGTGAGTTTCCAGGGCAGACAGGAATTCATGTCGCAAAAAGGGATTGTTATCGTGGATTAGAGCATTCCATTGCCCAGCTTTGATGTGTGATATTCGATCAAATACATCTATACGCAAAATACCGCCTGTATTAATAAGTAAGGTGTCTGTTATTTTTGTAACTTACTATAAAGGTTGGTTGCATCATTCATATATTTCAAGAGCTGGCGAACCGTTAGAGACACCAGGAAGGCATTACCGTTTTTATCCAGGGAGTGTTCAAACAGGCGGTAAGACTTGCCGGCTTTTTCCAGCAGAGCCTTGATTTCAGGGGTGTTACCCTGATACTTATTCAGGTATTCAAGCCCTTCCGTAAACTGTTTGCGGGCTTTGGCCAGTTTATCCAGATAGTAAAGGCTCTGTAAAGCCCCAGTTACGCAGCAGGTAAAACAGTTCAATACGCTGACTAAGCATCCGCTGACGTCCGGAAACATTGACCACTTTACCCAGTTCCTTACCGGAAAGATTTTCCAGATCCAGTACGATCTGGTGTGATAAGGACAGTAGTTTTTCATTCATCTTAACCAGTTCAGGTACTTTAGCCCGGGTTGGCTCACCCAGTATCATTTTTTTGTACAGGGGCCACATGGCATTGATTTTCTGCAGTGAGTCCTTCACACCGGACACCTGTTCAAAGTCTTTTAAATAATTCAGCCCCTGCTCATAGCGTGTTACGGCATCCTGTAACTTCCTGTCCGGTTCTATATAAAACTGATCCTGTCCCAGTTGAGCATAGGACTTTAACATCCTCTGAGTAAGCATACGCTGTAAACCGGCACGGTTAATGGCGTTATTAAGCTTTAGTTCACTGATTTGCGCTACTGCCATAGTATCTGGAGAATACACGAACCCCAGCAGCATAAAACTAAACAGGAAAATACTTAAAAACTGGCCGGTAATATAAGCTCCGAATCGATCTCTTTTCATTTTTATAACCATAAATTAAGAACGTCTTACAATAGGATGGATAATTGCAGCAAACTTAACATTTAACCAGGTATTATTCCTGATTTAAATCAAACTATATATAAACCTTGTCTTTTCTTGCCAGTTTATTCAATGTTAATTTTATTTATATCGGGATGCTTTTTCAGGCTCTCCTAATTCAATATAGCTCTGTTTTATAACTTTGTAATTATTTGACTTTAATTTCTGGTTATTTTTTGCAAGGTTATTGGATTTTAATGCCTGTTGAACAGCCTGCTGATAATCCTCACGATAAAACTGCAACACCGCCATATTATGCCAGAGCCAGGCATTATCCGGTTCTATTCTTAACGCCCTTTTTAGCAGACTTTCCGCTTCATTATAATTACCCTGATCAATAGCCGCCTTAGACTGCTTAAGGAGATCAAGCACCGCACTGCGACTGGCTGGCAGCTTAGCAGAGGTTCGGGGAGATACTGTGCCCTGACTGACCGCCGCTGTAGTAATCACTTTTGGTTGGTAAACCTCTTCAGAGCCAGCTGCTTCCTGGGGACGGCTTTGTTCAATAACCGGCGGAGCACTGCCGATAACCCTGTCTCGGGAATAATCAACTGAGCTGCAGCCATTGATAATGCTGATAAAGAACAGTACTAAAAGATAGATTTTAAACATTTACGGCCTCAGCGATTGTAACAAACAGGGGGTGAGTAAAAACTATTTTACACTATTGAAACAAACGTTGTAGCCAGTTGTTTGAAAAACGGCCGGTTTCACATGCCTCAACCCTGGCAGGTTCCGTCCCCTTAATAAAAGGCAGGTATTCGGCATTCTTGCAGCGTCCGGAAAGCCGCACCTGCTGCAGAGAGTCCACCCAGAACCATTTAATATTCTGCGGCTGATTCTGCTCCAGCACGCCAACATCCAGTTTCTGCATCATCCTGCCCCAGACCTTCAGAGCACCGGAGGAGCCGGTCAGGCCAGCCGGAGTATTATCATCCCGTCCCAGCCAGACCACGCCCAGCAGATTACCGCCGAATCCGGCAAACCAGCTGTCTCTGAGCTCATTGGTGGTACCGGTTTTTCCAGCCAGTTGATAACGGGACGGCAGGTATTGGCTTAATCCTTTAGCAGTACCCATACTGACCACTTCCTGAAGATTAGCATTAATAAGATAAGTCAGGTCTGCACTGATCCGTTGTTCTACTCGCAAGGGGTATTGCTGCAGGGTATTATTCTGCTCGTCCTGGACTGACAGGATGGTATGCAGAGGTGAATAAAAGCCCTGATCGGCCAGGGTCTGGTACATCTGTGTAACCTGTAACGGTGTTAAAGTCAGAGAACCCAGCAGCACCGCTGGATAGGGTAATGCATCAGTCTGCGCACCCAGTGCCCGAACGGTATTAAGAACTTTGTCCACACCAATATCCATACCCAGCCGGGCTGTGGATAAATTATAGGACTTAGCCAGAGCTACATGCAAAGGCACTATACCGTGCTCTTTATGATCAAAGTTTTTGGGCTTCCATAATTTGCCCTTAACACTTTTGGCCGTAAATGACTGATCTTTTAACAGGGAGGCCAGGGTATAACCCTGCTGCAGTGCAGTCAGATAAACAGCCGGTTTGACCAGTGACCCAATAGGACGTTTAGCATGCATAGCCCGGTTAAAATCGCCTTCCTGACTCTTTTTACCGCCGACTATGGCCAGTATCTCTGCTGAATTCCGGTGACTGACAATAATAGCGCCCTGCAGTTGTTTAGCACGTTTTTTACCCATGCTTTTTACCTGGCTGCTCAGAGCCTGTTCCGCCGCCCATTGTACCTGCGGATTGAGCGTGGTAAATATTTTCAGGCCTTTATCAGTTAAATCATCCTGGTTATAGCTTTCCTGCAGTTGTGATTTCACACTGTCAAGAAAAGCCGGAAAAGGTGATGAGCTTAAGGAAACACCCTGGCTGTTCCCCAGGCTTGAGGCAATGGCTTTTTTATACTGCTGTTCGGTAATAAGCTGTTGCTCCAGCATCACTTTAAGCACGGTATTTCGGCGTTTTTTCGCCCGTTGCGGGTGCTTGACCGGGTTGTACCAGGACGGCCCCTTAACCAGCCCCACCAGCAGGGATATCTGCGGCAGACTGAGCTGACTGATAGGCCGTCTGAAATAATATTCACTGGCCAGAGCAAAACCGTGAATAGCCCGACGGCCATCCTGACCCAGGTAAACTTCGTTAATATAAGCGGTAAGAATTTCATCCTTGCTGTAATGGTATTCCAGCAGCAGAGACATAATGGCTTCATTAAGCTTGCGGATCAGGGTGCGCTCTCTGGTTAAAAAGAAATTTTTAACCAGCTGCTGAGTCAGCGTACTGCCGCCCTGCACCGTTGCACCGGCTTTAATATTAGCCCACACAGCACGCATAATTCCTTTGGGATCAATACCGTAATGCTGGTAAAAGTTCCGGTCTTCTACAGCAATGAGGGCTTTTTTTAATTTCTGCGGAATTTCACCCTGGGTCAGCAATACCCGGTCTTCATGCAAACGCGGGTGGATACTGCCAATCACTGCCGGATCCAGACGAACCAGCGACACTGAACGTTTACGGCTTTTGTTATAAATCCGGCTGACGGCATTATATTTAAACTGAATGCGCAGCTTATGAGACGGCTCATCACCATCAGGAAAGCGGAACTGGCGGCTGACCAGATCAATCTGATTGCCTTTACGGGAGAAGCTGCCCTGGGTAGAGGGGGATTTGTC
>Ga0256831_1000162_pt1 | contig 35056 bp, 25 predicted proteins | sample 132544metaG_FD_189087 | JGI IMG/M metagenome (GOLD analysis project Ga0256831, IMG submission 189087) | Hydrothermal vent microbial communities from Lau Basin, Pacific Ocean - 132-544 | ecosystem: Environmental > Aquatic > Marine > Hydrothermal vents | place: Pacific Ocean: Lau Basin | collected...
GCATTCCTGTTACCAATGGTACGGTCAATGTAGATGCAGCAGGTAATATAACTTTTGTACCGGATGCCAATTACAATGGCCCTGTCAGTTTCCCTTACACCATTAGCGATGGCAACGGCGGTACGGCCACAGCCAATATTAATATTACGGTAACTGCAGTTAATGATGCGCCTGTTGCTGTAGATGACAACTATACCACGGCTGAAGACACCTCTGTGTCTTTAACGCCACTTACCAATGACAGTGATCCGGATTTAGATCCTTTAACGATTACTGATATTAATGGCACAGCTTTTGCCAATAACATTAGCATAGCAGTTCCCAATGGAACGGTTACGGTTGGCAATACCGGTAATATCAGTTTTACACCTGCCGCTAATTACAATGGTCCTGTGAGTTTCCCTTACACCATTAGTGATGGCAACGGCGGTACGGCTACAGCCAATATTAATATTACAGTAACTGCAGTTAATGACAATCCTGTTGCTGTAGATGATCCTTATACGACGGCTGAAGACACCGCAGTGGTATTAGCCCCGCTTACCAATGACAGCGATGTTGATATGGATCCTTTAACAGTTTCTGATATTAACGGTACTGCTATTACACCCGGTACGGCACAAAGCATTCCTGTTACCAATGGTACGGTCAATGTAGATGCAGCAGGTAATATAACTTTTGTACCGGATGCCAATTACAATGGTCCTGTCAGTTTCCCTTACACCATTAGCGATGGCAACGGCGGTACGGCCACAGCCAATATTAATATTACGGTAACTGCGGTTAATGATGCCCCTGTTGCTGTAGATGACAACTATACCACGGCTGAAGACACCTCTGTGGCTTTAACGCCACTTACCAATGACAGTGATCCGGATTTAGATCCTGTAACGATTACCGATATTAACGGCACAGCTTTTGCCAATAACATTAGCATAGCAGTTCCCAATGGAACGGTTACGGTTGACAATACCGGTAATATCAGTTTTACACCTGCCGCTAATTACAATGGTCCTGTCAGTTTCCCTTACACCATTAGCGATGGCAACGGCGGTACGGCTACAGCCAATATTAATATTACGGTAACTGCAGTTAATGATGCGCCTGTTGCTGTAGATGATCCTTATACGACGGCTGAAGACACCGCAGTGGTATTAGCCCCGCTTACCAATGACAGCGATGTTGATATGGATCCTTTAACAGTTTCTGATATTAACGGTACTGCTATTACACCCGGTACGGCACAAAGCATTCCTGTTACCAATGGTACGGTCAATGTAGATGCAGCAGGTAATATAACTTTTGTACCGGATGCCAATTACAATGGCCCTGTCAGTTTCCCTTACACCATTAGCGATGGCAACGGCGGTACGGCTACAGCCAATATTAATATTACGGTAACTGCAGTTAATGACAATCCTGTTGCTACGGATAATGTATATAATGGCACGGAAGACAATAATGTAACCGGTAATATAATAACTGACAATTCAGGTTTTGGCGTTGATGCCGATATTGATGTTGATCCGTTAAGCGTATCACAATTTGAGATAAACGGTAATGTTTATCTTGTTCCTGCTGGTAATAATAATACAGCTACCATTTCGGGTATGGGGGACGTAACTATTGCCAGTGATGGGTCGTTAACTTTTGTACCTGTTGCTAATTATAATGGTACTTTACCGGTTATTACTTATACATTAAATGATAATAATGGCGGTACTGATACAGCCAATGTAACTATCAATATAGCTTCTGTTAACGATATGCCGGTGGCTAATGATGATAGTACAACTACGATGTTAGATACCCCTGTTACTTTTAATGCAACAGATAATGATGGCGATATAGATGGCACTATTGATACCGTAACGGTAGATTTAGATCCTTCTACACCAGCAATAGATAATACCTATACAGATGCTAATGGTAACGTTTGGACAGTAGATAGCAACGGCGACGTGACCTTTACACCGGCATCCGGATTTACAGGTATAGCCTCAATACAATACACTGTTAATGACAATGAAGGCGGTACTAGTAATCCCGCTAACTTATCAGTATTTGTACAAAATCCTGAATTAACTGTAACCAAAGATGATGGTATGGATATGACTGTTCCTCAAAATTTGACCGTGGGACAAATAATTACTTATACCATAACAGTTACCAATTCAGGAAATGTTGCTTTAACCAATATCAATGTGACAGATGCTAATGCGGTTATTACAGCTGGCAACCCGATCGCTAATTTAGCACCTGGGAACAGTGTCAATGTGACAGCCACACATACAGTAACACAAGCAGACATTGATAATGGCAGCATTGAAAATACAGCCCAAGCAGAAACTTTCTTCAACGGGACACCCGTAAGAGATGATTCAGATGATACTGACCCGGCTTCAGGAGCTGGAAATGATGATCCGACTTTTACCAACCTATTGCAAAATCCGGAATTAACCGTGTTTAAAGATGATGCAATTCCTGTAAATGCAAGTGTTGGTGATGATATCGTTTATACTATTACAGTTCGTAATACCGGAAATGTAACACTTACTAATGTAGTAGTAACCGATGCCAATGCTCAAATGAGTGGTAATAATACGATTGCTGTTTTAGCACCGGGTAATTCTGTTAATTTAACAGCAACCCATACTATTACCCAAGCAGATATGAACAACGGAAGTATTAGTAATACTGCAGTTGCTACCTCAAGCTTTAATGGCAATCCTGTTTCAGATATGTCTGATGATGTTGATCCCGCTTCAGGAGCTGGAAATGATGATCCGACTATTAGTGACTTGTCGTCCTATCAAAATGCTGAAATTACAGCAACATTAGATGACAATGATCCGAGTAGTCCAACCAATCCTTCTACCTATTTTGCAGGTGATAATATCAATTATACTTTAAATGTTGAAAATACCGGAAATGTAAGTGTCACACCAACTGCTCCTGCAGGCTATACAGCCGTGCTTCAAGGCGGAAACAATATAGGCGATATCAATGGAAATGGCTTATTAGATCCGGGTGAAATTTGGGTTTATACCGGTAGTCACACTTTAACACAACCGGAAATAGATGCAGGTGTTTATACGACACAATTAACTGTCAATGCTTTAGATCCGAATAATGTGACTATTAGTGATTTAACGGATGATCCCATTACGAATGCAGATAATGATCCGACTAAAACATATTTTGATTTAGTTAGCGAAATAGATGTCAAAAAACAAGATGTTTTACCTTTATTTGTGATGGTTGGTAATGATATTACCTATACTTTGACTGTTACAAACAATGGTAATACCAGTTTAAGTAATATAAACATTACAGATCCGAATGCGCAAAATATCACTTATGTCAGTGGTGACACTAATAATAATAACCAAATGGAACCTAGTGAAACTTGGATTTATAGTGCCACACATACCATTACACAAGCTGATATGGATGCAGGATTTGTGTCCAATCAGGCATCAGCCAGCAGTACGAATTTGCAAGGAGATCCTATTAATGATGATGCTTCTGATGACCCTGATACACCGGAACCTAATGATCCGACAGTTACGGATTTGCATGCTTACCAAAATCCTAGTATAACAGCAGAAAAAACGGTTACAGGTATTACCGATAATGGTTTAGCTGGCGATAGTGCTGCTGATGTTGTTCATTATCAAATTAGTGTTCAAAATACAGGTAATGTAACAATAAGCAGTTTGCAAATCATTGATACAATGATAAGTGATTCCGGTTCGACAGTCAATTATAGCAGTGGTGATTTGGATAATGACGGTTATTTAGATGTTAATGAAACTTGGGTTTACACAGCCGATTATACAATAACGCAATCAGATATGGATAATGGTGTGATTGTAAATTCAGCTGTAGCATATGGTATTAATAGCAACGGTACACCCTTAAATGATGTATCAGATGATCCTAATTATGTGCCGACACCAGGCAACCCTGATAATGACCATAACCCTACGATTACCAATTTAACCCAAAATCCACAATTGGATGTAACCAAGCAAGATGCCAATTTACCGGCAGGAACAACCGTAGGCGATTATATCACTTATACTATTGTCGTTACCAATACCGGTAATGTAACACTTGATAATGTCAGTGTATCTGATACAAATGCCGTGATGAATGGCGTAGGCAGTACACCAGCCTTAGCGCCGGGTGATAGTGTTACCTTTACAGCGGTTCACCAAATTACGCAAGCGGATATGAACAATGGTATAGTCATTAATCAGGCAACCGCTACGGCAACTGATCCAAACAATAACAATGTATCAGATTTATCTGATGATCCTGATACCATTACGCCAAATGACCCGACAGAGACAGATTTAACACCTTATCAAGTCGTAAGCATGGAGGCTACTTTAGATGATAATTTGCAAACAAATGCAAACAATCCGTATAACTTTAATGTAGGAGATCCGATCATCTATACGGCAACATTAACCAATACCGGTAATGTAAGTTTAACGCCTACAACACCGGCAGGTTATACTGAAATGACTCAAGGAGGTGTTAATGTGGGAGATACTAACGGAAACGGCTTATTAGATATGGGTGAAACGTGGATTTATACTACTACACACTTAGTCACGCAAGCTGATATTGATGCCGGACATTATGACAATCAAGTAACCTTTGATGCAATGCCTGCCAATGGTAGTCCTATGATAAGCGATGTGTCTGATGATCCTCAAGATATGACTACCACCACAAACGATGTCACTATTACTTATATTGGACAATTCGGTCAATTATTGGTTTTAAAAACCGGTGTTTTTGATGACTTGAATGCCGATGGTTTAGCCAATGTTGGAGAAACAGTAACATTCACAATTACTGCAGAAAATACAGGTAATTTGACTATCAATAACATAAATGTTGTGGATACCAATGCTCAAAATGTCACTTATGTTAGTGGTGATGTAAATAGCAATGGTGCTATGGATCCCGGTGAATTATGGACGTACACAGCTGTACATACTTTGACACAAGCGGATATTGATGCTGCGCAAATTGAAAATCAAGCAACTGTTACAGGACAAGATAGTGCCGGTAATAATATCAGTGATATTTCTGACGACCCTAATACCGGTACTCATGAAGATGCAACTATAGTTACTGTACCTGTTCAGGCCGAATTGACAATGACTAAAATAGGTATCTTTACAGATGGTTCTAATAACAATGGATATGCTGATGTGGGTGAATTGATCACTTATACATTCGAAGTCCATAATGCAGGTAACCAAACGCTTGCTAATATAACCATTGAAGATCCAGATTTAACTGCGACCGGTGCCATTTATGTCAGCGGTGATACCAATGGAAACAATTTACTGGATGTCGGTGAAGATTGGATTTTTACCGGTACACACGAATTGACCCAAGCAGATATCGATGCAGGTAAATTTGAAAATCAAGCGCTTGTTACCGGAGAAGATCCTGAAGGTAACACTATTAATGATTTGTCTGATGATCCGAATGACACCAACGATGTAGATCAAGAAGGTGACGGTGAACCGGATGATCCTACCGTGACTTTAATACCGCAACATCCTGAATTAAGTTTAATTAAAACAGGTATTTTCAATGATGAAAATGGCGATGGTTTGGCCCAAGTCGGCGAAACAATCAGTTATAACTTTGTGGTAACCAACATAGGAGATGTGACTTTAACAGATATTGATATAACTGATGCCTTACCCGGTGTTACTGTATCAGGAACCCCTATCATTTTATTACCGGGTGATTCAGATAACAGTACTTTCACGGCCCAATATACATTGACAGCCAATGATATTGACAATGGTTTTGTAAGCAATTCGGCTATTGTTTCTGCCCTTGATCCACAAGGAAATACCATAACCGATAAATCAGATGACGGCTTGAATTCAGGTCCGAATGCCGATCCTGATAATGATGGCGAACCGGATGATCCTACGGTTATTACGACCCTTGGATTAGATATCGCAACCATTTTCACCCCTGATGGTGATGGCATCAATGATACATGGCAAATTTTGGGTATCCAAAACTTCCACCATAATGTGGTAAAAGTTTACAATCGTTGGGGCAATTTGGTTTATAAGAAAGATTACTATACAGGTAATTGGGATGGAACCAGTAATGGAAAATTGACCATTGGTAAAGACGGTAAATTGCCCGTAGGTACTTACTTCTATATTATAGATTTAGGCAATGGTCACAAACCATTTACAGGATATTTATACTTGAACAGATAAACCATTCTTTTTCAGTTGGCATTGCTCTATATACAGAGCAGTGCTACAACTGAAAAAATAAAATTATAAAATTATGAAACAAAAAAATCTAAAAATATTAACGGTAATTTTAATATTGCTGTTTGGTTTTGAAAGTTTTGGCCAGCAAGATCCTATGTATACACAGTATATGTACAATACTTTAGCGGTCAATCCGGCTTATGCCGGAAGTAGGGATGCTTTAAGCATTACCGCTTTATTAAGACAACAATGGGTTGGCATTACAGGTGCCCCCAGTACTCAAAGTTTGGTTATGCATAGCCCTATTTACAATGATAACATGGGATTGGGTTTATCCGTTATTAATGACAAAATCGGACCAACCCAACAGACACAGGTTTATGCTGATTATAGTTATACCATACAAACCTCTGACAATGCAAAATTAGCTTTTGGTTTAAAAGCAGGTTTGAGTATTTATCAAGCAGATTTGACGCAATTACATAGTATTGCAGGTGGCGATCAAAATATTTATAATATTGACAATAAGTTATTGCCAAACGTAGGTGTGGGCGTATTCTATTATAATGATAAAGGGTATTTAGGCCTTTCAGCTCCTAAATTATTTCAACCTAATATCTCAATTTATAATAGTTCGACCAGTACAGTTAGCAATGCGGTTTTAAGAAGACATTATTTCTTAATTGGGGGTTATGTCTTTGATTTGAGTGAGAAAATTAAATTTAAACCTTCGTTCTTACTTAAAGCCGTTGAAGGCGCTCCCTTGTCAGCCGATTTATCAGCTAATTTCTTTTTCAACAATAAATTCGGGCTAGGCTTGGCACATCGTTTCGATGATAGTTTTTCCGGACTATTGCAATACTATGTGACGCCTCAATTTAGAATAGGTTATGCTTATGATTTCACAACGACCGAATTACGTCATTACAACAGTGGTTCGCATGAATTAATGTTGGGTTATGATTTCAATTTTGTCGACGATAACCGTATTCGTTCACCGCGATTCTTTTAATAAAAAAACTATAAGAAATGAAAATAAATACAAAATACACACTTGTACTGGTATTTTTCAGTCTATTAATGACTGTACCGACACAAGCGCAAAGTTTAAGATTAAAAAAAGCGAATAAGTATTATCAGCAATTTGCTTATGATAAAGCTATCAAAGCCTATGAAGCTCTAAAAGAAAAAACGCCGGGTGTATATCGAAACTTAGCCAAAAGTTATTTGATGTTGGGCAATATTAACAAAGCCGAACAAAATTATGCAGAATTAATGGCTTCTAATCAGTATCAACCCGAAGATATTTTTGATTATGCTTCTGTATTGCGGATGGATAAAAAATATGATGAGGCTGCTAATTGGATGGAAAAATTCTATAAAATAAAGCCCAATGATTTGAGAGCCAAGGCCTTTATGGAAAATCCATTGTATTACCGAGAACTTTTGCAAGCAGATCCGCAAATGGTCTTGACAAATGTTGAAGCCAACACCAAATACGAAGATTTTTCGCCGGTTTTTTATAAAAACAATGAAGTTGTGTTTGCGTCAAGCCGGGACAATGGTTATATGCTGACCAAGAAATGGGATGGAAACCGTCAACCTTTCTTGGATTTATATGCTGCCGACTTAACGGAAGGTAATAATCTGACCAATGTCCGAAAATTTAATAATGTGGTTAATAAAAAATATCACGATGCACCTGCTACTTTTAATGCTGCCGGAGATTATATGATTGTTACCAGAAATATCTATAACGATAAAGTCAAGGATAATAAATTATGGTTATATGAATCGCAATTAATGGATGGCCAATATTGGTCAGAGCCACAGCCACTTTATTTTAATAGTGAGAATTTTTCTAATGGACAAGCCTCATTAAGTCCGGATGGTAAAACGATGTATTTTACATCTGACCGTCCCGGAGGCTTTGGTGGAACCGATATTTACAAATCTGTGCGCGGTATGGATGGTAAATGGAGTGAACCACAAAATTTAGGCCCTAAAATTAATACCGAAGGAAACGAAATGTTTCCGGTTTTTGATGCCAAAGGTGGTTATCTCTTTTATTCATCCAATGGCTTACCCGGTTTAGGCGGATTAGATATTTTTGTATCTAAAATAAAACGCGACGGCTCATTGACCAAACCGGTTAATTTAGGTGCGCCTATTAATTCCAATATGGATGATTTCTCTTTCATATATAATGCTGACGGAAGTGGTTTTATTTCCAGTAATAGACCGGGAGGAAAAGGAGATGACGATATTTATAGTTTTAAAAATATGCCTAAATTTAATAACAAAATTAAAGAGTGTTATATAACCGGTATTGTAACTGATAAAGAAACCAAAGAACCCCTTGTATTTGCTAAAGTTTATCTTTTAGATGATAAAGGGCATAAAATAAAACAGGTTGAAACAGGTTTAGATGGAAAATATGATTTTGGTATTGATTGTGGAAATACTTACCAAATTTATGTATTAAGGGAAGCATATAACGATGCTAAAGCAACGATTGACAGTAAAAAATATGATACCCCAAAAATAGTTAAAAACTTTGCTTTGGAACGACCGGAAGCTGTCGGTAAAAAAGAAATGTGCGATTACAAAATCCAGCCAATTTATTACGATTTGGATAAATTTTTCATTCGTTATAAAGATAAAGTCCGTTTAGATAAAATCATATCTTTGATGAATAAATACCCGGAGATGAAAATTGAAGTAGCTTCGTATACTGATTCTAGAGCGAGTAAACCTTACAATGTAATTTTATCTAAAAACCGTACGATGTCCGTTATCAAATATTTAACCGATCACGGTATTAGTAAAGATCGTTTGGTTGCCAAATGGTTTGGTGAACTTTATCCGGTTAATGCTTGTGTTGATGGGGTGAAGTGTACCGAAGAGGAATACCAACAAAATAGACGATCTGAATTCAAAATATTGAATTGCGAATAATTTTAAAAATTAAATAGAATCTTGAGCCACTCATTTCATTTTGAGTGGCTTTTTATTTAAGAAAATGCTTTAGGCAACATAAATGATTTATCCTGTTTGAAGAATAATTGCCCTTGCGAAATATAAAGTGGGCTTTTAAAATTATTGGTATATAGCATGCCGGTGCCCAGTCCTTGAGGCCGTTTAATGTTTTTTATGAAAGTATATTGTGCTAAAGCATTTAATCCGATATTGCTTTCCAACGCAGAAGTTATCCACCAATCAGTTTGTGTCTTGCCGGCAGCTTCTATCCACGTGTCAGCACCAATAAATCCGCCATGCAAAGCCGGTTTGAGGATGATATATTGCGGTTTGATTGTTTTTAAAAAATTTTCTTTGTCAAAAAGATGGTTATAACCAATCAGTTCTTCATCTAAGGCTATGGGAATGGGAGATGTTTGACATAGCCTGGCCATTTCTTCCATTTGACCTTGACCAATGGGTTGTTCTATTGAATGAATGTTAAATTCTGATAATCGTTTTAGTTTTTCAAGTGCTGTTTCAGGTGCAAAAGCGCCATTGGCATCTACTCTTATTTCTAAATCTTTATCACTAAAATTTTGACGGATATATCTTAATAAGTCAATTTCATCTTCAAAATTGATGGCGCCTATTTTTAGCTTAATGACTTTAAATCCTTCTTTTATTTTTTGGTCTATTTGTTCTTTCATAAATTCTTTATGTCCCATCCAAACCAAGCCGTTGATAGGGATGCCCTGTAGGCCTTTGGTGAACTCAGAAGGATATAAAATAAAAGGATTTTTTGCTTTGAGCGAGGCCATGGCCTGTTCTATACCAAAAATAATAGAAGAGTAGTTCTTTAAATAGTCAATTTGTTCATTGATTGGACGGTCAATATTTTTAATCAACCACTTTAGTTTTTCTTCATAATCCGGTTTGTCATCCCTACTTAAACCCTTAAAGAGATTGCATTCGCCATAGCCCTTTTTCCCATTTTCTTCTATTTTTAGGATATAAGTTTTTTTGGTGTTTAAAATGCCGCGAGAAGTTCCTGCTGGGCGTTTAAATTTTAACACATAAGGTATAATGCTTGCTTTCAATTTTTAAAGAAATTTGTGTTTATTCTGTTTCTTATGATTGCTCTTTGTTATGCTCTTTTTTATCAATATCTTCTTTTTTGGAAACAGATTTTTTACCGCTAAATTCTAATTTATAAAGAACATAACCAAACCCAATTGCCAAGTGAAGCATAACTATTATAAATAAAATGGTACCTAATTTCATAATCATTTATTTTAAAATTAAACTCACCGGACAATGATCGGACCCCATTATATCCGAATGTATAATAACATCTTTAACTTTATCAATCAATTTTTGACTAATCAGGAAATAATCTATCCGCCAGCCGGCATTTCTGGCACGGGCATTAAACCTGTAATTCCAGTAGGTATAAGCAATTCTGTCCGGATACAAAAAGCGGAAGGCATCAATAAAACTGGCATCTAATAAGGATTGAAATCCTTGGATCTCTACTTCGGTGTAACCGGCCGTTTTGTTATAATTTGATTTAGGATTTTTTAAATCTATCGGTTGATGTGCAACATTTAAATCACCGGCAATAATCACCGGTTTTTTTTGATCTAATTGTTTAATATAGTTTTTAAAATCTTCGTTCCATTTAGCTTTGTAATCAAGTCTTTTCAGGCCTTGCCCTGCATTAGGGGTGTAAACATTTACAAGAAAAAAATTGTTATATTCTAATGTTATCATCCGGCCTTCTTGATCGTGCTCTTCTATTCCCATTCCATATGTAACATCAAGTGGCGGTATTTTGCTCAGAACGGCAGTTCCGGAATAACCTTTACGTTTAGCCGAGTTAACATAAATTTGATAGTCATCTTTAAAATCTTTTAATGCAGCCATTACTTCTTCCGGTTGGGCTTTGGTTTCTTGTAAACATAAAATATCAGGATTTATTTTTTGTATACTTTCTGAAAAACCTTTTTTTATAACAGCTCTTATACCATTGACATTCCAAGTTGTAATTTTCATAAGTTTAAATTTTTTACGGTTTGTAAACCACCTGCTAAAATTTGAATATCCATATGACGGTTATATTTTATAATGGAGGCTGCTACTACTGCACTAACTCCCATTTGACACATGATAATGTATTTTTTAGACGCATCCAAATCTGCTATTTTGTCTTCCAACTGCATTAAAGGAATGTGTCTATAATTTTTAATGTTTACGGCCGGTTCTGCCTCACTACGTACATCAATAAGGATGGCACCTTTCTCAATCATATCCGGTAATTCATCAGCATAAACCATTTTTTCTGTTTCTGCTTTCTGATGGTGGGCTAAAAATTGATTTAACCCCTTTTCTAATACATAAACAGGTTGATCTAAGCCGACCCGTCTGAATTGTATGGCCAGATTATTTAAATCTGTTTCTCTATCGGTAATCAAAATTATTTCTTTATCAGGCTCTAATAACCAACCGGCATAGACCGAGAGTGGCAAGCAATCATAATCCAAACTGATGGTTTGGGGCATATGCAATCCTACCCAACTTAAATGAGAACGAATATCAATAATATATGCTTTTTTTTGTTTTTCTTCAAAAGTGGTATAATCTATAATTTTTGCGGGTTTCAATTTTTCTAAAAAAGTGATGTTACCGGAATTTATATTTGCACATCGTCTAAAATGCCGGGGAACAGGAGGAAGGTTGGTCAATAATTTTTTGACAAATTGGTGTTCATTTGTGATTTTAAGCATACTATTATGCCTTTTTTCAAATCCGATAGTCGAGGTGCGTTTTTCAGCCAATTTTTTTCCACATAAGGTTCCTGCTGCATGGGCAGGGTAAATTTCGACAAAATCCGCTAATTCTTTTAATTTTTGTAATGATTGAAATAATTTATGTGCCAAAATTTCTTGTTGTCCGGGAAATAAATCGGGTCGGCCAACATCACCTACAAAAAGTGTATCGCCGGTAAAAATACAAATAGGATCGTCTCCGCGTGAAAGGTCTTTGACCAAAAAAGAAATATCAAAAGGCGTGTGTCCGGGCGTTTCTATAACTTTAATTTGAACATGGTTTAAATTTATCGCGAAACCATTATTAATAGGGATAAAATCAAAAGTAAAGGGACTTTCTTTATGGGCATAAATTTTAGCACCTGTTGCCCTTTCCAGTTCAAGGTGTCCGGCCACAAAATCGGCATGCGGATGGGTTAGCAAAACGCCGGTTATTTGGATATTTCGTTTATAAGCTTCATCTAAATAATCTTGAATATCGCGTTTTGGGTCTATAACAAAAGCTTCGTCGCCGGCAATAAGCATATAAGAAATGTGTGATAAAGAGTCCGTAAAAAAATATTGGATGAACATAAATGCATATTTAGTTTGAATGAGCAATTTACAATTTTTTAAGTAATTTTTGTTTAATGTAAACTCAGGTTCTTTTTAAGTTATTTCAATAATAAAAAAACGTAAATTTGGATTTAAAATAAACTAATAATGAAAAAAGTAGCTGTTTTTTGTGGTGCCAGTATCGGTTATAATCCGGTCTATAAAGAAAAAGCTAAAGAATTAGGCAGGTTTTTAGCACAAAACAAGGTTGAAATAGTATTTGGTGGCGGTAAATTCGGTATGATGGGAAGTGTAGCGGATGCTTCTCTTTCTATGGGTGGACATGTCATAGGGGTTATTCCTGAATTTTTAAAAACAGAAGAAATCCTTCATCCGGATATTCATCAAACTTTAGTAACAAAAACCATGTTTGAGCGAAAGCGTGAAATAAGTAAAATGGTAGATGCTTATATTGGTTTGCCGGGTGGTTTTGGCACATTAGACGAAATAATGGAAGTCTTGACTTTGGGGCAATTGCAAATTGAACAAAAACCTATTGGATTATTAAATGTAAATGGATTTTTTGATCCTTTATTACAACAATTTGATCTCATGGTTAAAGAAGGATTTTTAAAACCGGAAAACAACGCCATGGTTTTGCACAGTCCGGATATTAATGATTTATGGCAACAGTTATTCGACTACAAAGCGCCTAAAGTGTCTAAAATTATCCAAACAGTCGCAACAAAATAAGTCTATGGAAAATTTTTTAGAACATCCCAAAGTTATGGGAATTTTAAATGTTACCCCTGATTCTTTTTTTGATGGGGGACGTTATCTAACCGAAAAAGCTGTATTAAACCGTGTTGAACAAATGCTTAAAGAAGGTGCCGATATTATTGATATAGGCGCTTTCTCTTCGCGTCCGGGTGCTGACTTGGTTACTTATCACGAAGAAAAGCAACGCTTAATCCCTTTTTTAAAAGTTATTTTGAAAACATTTCCCGGTATAGGTATTTCGGTAGATACTTTTCGACACCAAATTGCGAAAGAGGCTATAGAAGCAGGGGCTACAATTATTAATGATATTTCCGGTGGTGAATTGGATCCTGAAATGTTTAATACCATTGCCCAATTAAATGTGCCATATATTATGATGCATATGCGCGGGACACCCAAAACAATGCAGAAGCAAACCAATTATGTTGATATCGTTGACGAATTAAAAAATTATTTCAATAGAAAAATTACACAATTAAATGAACTCGGTTTTAAAAAAATAATTATTGATCTGGGATTTGGTTTTGGTAAAACTTTAGAACAGAATTATCATTTACTGGCAAATTTGACACAATTCAAATGTTTTGGCTTACCAATACTTGCCGGGATATCGCGGAAGTCCATGTTATATAAAGCGCTTGACATAACGCCTGATAATGCACTAAATGCAAGTATTGCCGCAAATGCAATTGCTTTAGAACGGGGGGCCAATATTTTACGCGTGCATGATGTAAAGGCAGCAGTAGAGACGGTTAAAATTTATGAATTGGTTAAACAAAATGAAAAATAATATTTCTTATTTCTGGATTATTTTAGTGCTTTTGTCAGCTTGTACAAAGCAAATAGATCGTTCGGATAATGATCGTATAATTGAAATAAATGACTTTATCTGGAAAGGCTTAAATACGTATTATCTTTGGAAAGATATGCAACCGGAATTGGCGGATCAACGTTTTCAAAATCAGGCAGAATTGAATGAATTTTTGCGAAAAACAACTTCTCCCGAAAATTTGTTTCAATCATTATTATATCGCCCGGGACAGATTGACCGTTGGTCTTGGATTGTCAGCAATTATGATGATTTACTTAAATTGTTTCAGGGTATCAGACTAACAAATGGGATGCATTTTGGTTTGGTTTTTCAGCCCGGTAGTCAAACCAATTTATTTGCTTATGTAAAATATGTCGTGCCCAATAGTCCTTCTGCACAAGCCGGCATTAAAAGGGGCGATATGTTTAAAATAATAAATGGACAAAACTTAACAGTTGACAATTATCATACATTGTTATCGAACAAAATTTGGCATATTGAATTGGCACAATGGGATGGACAAACTTTAACCAATACCGGACAGATTAAAAGCATTGAAAAAATAGAATTGGCAGAAAACCCTGTTTATTTGGATACCATTTATCAAATTAGCCAACATAAAGTCGGGTATCTCATTTATAATGGATTTACCGACAGTTATAATGACGATTTGAAAGCTGCAATGCTCGGTTTTAAAACCAATCATATCGACCGTCTTATTATTGATTTGCGGTATAATCCGGGAGGAAGTGTCGAAACTTTACAATATCTGGCATCGATGATCACGGGACAATTTCAAGGAAAAATTTTATTAAAATACCGATGGCATTCTCAACTGCAAACCTGGATGAAACAATACTATCCGGATAGATTGATGCGTAAATTTGTAAATCATCAGACCAATGGAACTTCATTACCAATGTTGAATATGGATCAAGTGGTTTTTATCACTACAAAAAATTCTGCCTCGGCAAGTGAGTCTTTGATTAACGGGCTTAAACCTTATATCGATGTAACCCAAATAGGTACGGCCACCCATGGCAAATATACAGCATCGATCACTTTATTTGATTCGCCTGATTTTTCATCGTACCACAAAAATCCCACGCACAAGTGGGCAATGCAACCCATTGTTTTAAAAATTAGCAATGCAGTTGGCAACACTGATTTTTATAATGGTTTGCAACCTGACATTATGCAAGCTGAAAATTATTTTGATTTGGGGCATTTGGGTAATACAAGTGAGCCGTTATTACAGACCGCTTTATCTTTTATATCGACACAAACAAGACCTATATCTTCTGTAAATAAAATGCAAGATTTAAAAGCATATCCATTTCAATCATATCCGTTAGAATTTGATATGCATCTTAATGGTCAAGATTTATTGAACTTTACCCCAGAAAACAATTAAGATTTAAAGCTTATTTTTCCCCTTAAAATATCAAAAAACATTTTAAAATCTGATTTTAAGCTCCACAAAGGATATTTAAAGGTGGCGGGTTTGTTTTTCTCAAAGAAAAAATGACCAATCCATGCAAAACCATAGCCCACAACAGGGATCCATAACAGTAGAGCCGGTTTATGATACCAAATAGCAGCAATAATGATTAGGAAAATTATACTTGTACCGACAAAATGTAACAAGCGATTAATAGTGTTGCTATGTTCAGATAGATAAAACGGATAAAATTCTTTATAAGTTTTAATTGGATGTTTCATATACTTTATTTTTCATGATTTTCATATAGTTGATCCCATAAAGGGTTGTCTTCATTATGATGGGCATGATCAAAATTTTCATATAATTCAAATTCTTCTTCTGTTGTTTTCTTTTTGCTAAACCATAAACCCAACATCATTAAGACTGCAGAGCCTAATATGACAAAAGAAATAACCTCCTTACTAAAATAAGGTATTTTATATTGATCAGGTATTTTGTAAAATAAGAGAATGGTTATTAAACCGCGTGGTGCCATAAAAACTTCCGGAAATAAAGATTTTCCTCTGAAAAAAAGTTTTAAGTTGATAAAGCGTACAAAATAAGTCAATAACAAAATAAAGGTACCGATAATGAGTACATTTTCATAAAAAATACCATCGATATTAATTGTCATCCCAAATAAGACAAAGAAAAATGTTCTGATTAAAAAGGCTGTTTCAAAGGTTATTAATTTGAATTGCTCTTTGACTTGATCAATTTTTTTAGGATCAAAAATTTGTCGTAACCTGCCTTTAAAAAATATATCGTAATTTTCGAGCATTAATCCAAATATTAAAATTAAAATTAAACTGGACAAATGCATAATTTTTCCCAAAATGAAAAGTGCTGAAAGAATAGATAAGAATAAGAAAAATTTAATTTTTGTATTAATTTTCTGAAAAAGGAATATCAAGATATATCCGGCAATCAATGAAACAATAATGGTTAAAACAAGACCACCGCCAACTTTGGCAAAAATATGTCCTTGACTTTTGGGAATCATCAAAACAATGTCAAAGACTAAAATGCCTAATATATCACTAAAGGTAGATTCATAAATTAAAAACTCTTTTTTTTCGCCATCCAAAAAGTTTACACTTGGAATAACAATAGCACTACTGACCACCGAAAGTGGCAGGGCATTGATGTAGGCTGTATAAAAATCATGTGTTAATCCCATGCTGTAAATTAAATAAGCAATAGCAAAGGAAGTCCCTATTAAAATTAATAAGGCAGTTGTGAAAGCTTTACCTATTAAAGGCAATTTTTCTTTGGTAATTTTTAAATCTAGGGCGGCTTCTAAAACAATTAACAATAGCCCTACCAATCCTAATACATTAACGGTCGGCTGTAAGTCCGGTAGATTGAAATTGTAAGTTTGAGATATTTTTTGTATTAAAATACCGGTGCTTAATAATAATAAAACGGAGGGGACTTTAATTTTTCTTGCAATAATATCAAAAAAATAAGAAAGGATGACTAAAATGCTCACCCCCAATATAAAATAATAGCTATTCATTTGGTTAATTTAGTTAGATAAATATACAAAATAAGAGTCGTATTTGCAAATACGACTCTTAAAAAAATTAAAAGTTTTTTTTATTTAATGTATTCCACTTCTTTTTTCTTTTCAGTGGTTAAAAATTTTGTAAATCCTTGTGCAATCATCCATTTGTCACTGTATATTTTCCCCATGTATCGTGATCCATGATCAGGAAAAATAAGGACTACATGACTGTTTTCATCAAAAAATCCGGCTTTTTCATACAAGTGAGCCGCTTCTAAAGCAGCCCCACTGGTATAGCCGGCAAAAATTCCTTCTTTTAAGGCTAATTCCCGTGCTTTATAAGCTGCATTTTCATCGGTTACTTTCATAAAATGGTCGATCAATTGAAAATCGGTTGCCGTGGGAATTAAATTTTTACCCAGTCCTTCAATACGGTAAGAATAAATTTCGTTGGTGTCAAAAATACCGGTCTCATGATATTTCTTCAAGGCAGAGCCATAAGCATCAACCCCTAAGATTTTAATATCCGGATTTTTTTCTTTTAAATAGCGTGCGATACCCGAAATAGTTCCACCTGTGGCAGCACAAGCAACAACATGGGTTACTTTTCCTTCGGTTTGCTCCCATATTTCAACACCCGATGAAAAATAATGGGCTTTAATATTTAATTCATTAAAATATTGATTGACATATAATGAACCCGGATTTTCTTCATGTAAACGTTGTGCAACAGAGTAATAAGAACGCGGGTCTTCAGCCGGCACTTCCGATGGGCAAACATAAACTTCGGCTCCCATTGTTTTAAGCATGTTTATTTTATCCTCGGTTGCTTTGTCTTTAACCGCCAACATTACTTTATAACCTCTTACGGCACCTAACATAGCCAAGCTAAATCCGGTGTTTCCCGAGGTAGTTTCTATAATGGTATCGCCGGGTTTAATGCGCCCTTCTTCTTCGGCTCTATCAATAATATATTTAGCAATCCGGTCCTTGACCGAATCACCCGGATTGAATGATTCTAATTTTCCGTAAAAATTACCGGTTAGTCCTTCTGTTACTTTGTTTAACCGGACCATGGGAGTGTCGCCAATTAAGTCCAGAACATTATCAACAATCTTAGGATTATTTTTCATTTGTCAGCATTTTAACTAAAACAACGTAGGCGATGTTTTAATAATATTAACTCGGCAAAAATACAAATTTTTGTCGAATTATTTTGTAATACACGTAACAGTTTTTATATTTTTCCGGTATTTTTTTGTAAGAGACGTTTGCCGGTAATAATTAATGTAACGCCTATAATAGATAAAATACCACCTATAATTTGTAAATTACCCGGTATTTTTTTAAAATATAAATAGCTGCCAATCAGAACAAAAAGTCCTTTGGTGGAAGAAAGAATGGCTTTACGGCTGACTTCTATATATTTAATGGCATACAAGCCGACTGTGGCAGTTAAAAAAGGGCCTAAAAAGGCACCAATTAAAACATTTTTTAAAGCTGTTTGTGAAATATGAAAGGACAAATTTTGCAGTCTCATCATAAGCAAAGCAAATAAAAACAAAAATAATGTGCGGTTAATGGTTAATAGAATAGGAGAGAAGCGTACCACATTCAGTTTCATTAAAATAGCACTGGTGGCACCAAATAGGGCAAATATTAAGACATATAAACTGCCATCGATAAAAATTTCATTCAGGTGTACCCATTTGGGATTGTAACTGAGTAAAAATGCCGCTGACAAGGTTGTTAAAATTCCTAAAATTTCTAATTTGTTAAAGCGTTCATGTAAAATAAAAAAACCTAAAATAAGTACAAATACAGGGGTAATATTTCCCATAAAAGCAACAATACTGGGATTTGGCATGGTGCTTATGGCTTTGAAAAAAAAGGTTGTGGAAGCTATTTCTATCAAACCAAAAAGAAAAAATAAGGCAAAGTCTTTTCTTTTGAAAGTTTTTAATTTCTTGAAAGATTTTTGCTGCCAAGCCAATAACAGGCTAAGGAATAGGCCGGTTAAAAACCAATAAAACCCAAATTGAGGCAATTGTAACTCTTGTAAAGCAGCCTTGCTAAAAATATAAACATTAGACATTGCCAAAACGCCTACAAGTGTAAGGAAGTACCCTTTGGTTTTATCAGGAAGATTTTGCCAAAATTTTTTCATGTATTGTTTTTATGATGCAAAGGAACAAAAATAAAATTTCTTTACTTGTTAAAAACATCTTAATCTTTTGTGCTATAGCTTTATTTGGATAAGTTCGTCCCAACGCGTGGTGTATCGTTTCGAACGGTAAGTTTGTTGCAATTGCCAGGCGCCAAACCGGCCTTCTGCGGCAAATTTCATTAACCGGTAACCGTGTTTTTTATTTAACAGGTCAAGGGTTTGCATCACTTTTTTATGTTTGACATCGGTTCCGGTTTCAAACAAATTTAACTGACGGTTTTGTGCCGGTACCAATCCGCTGAGCAGTACGCCTGCTTTTTTGTAATGGTGCTGAGGTCTAAAAATAATTTTGAGCGCCTCCTTAGCAGCTTTTATTAACACAATGCTGCTATCAGTTGCAGGGAGTTGAATGGTAAAACTATTGGCATAGTAAGGTTTGTTGTGATCAAATTTATTGGTGCGTACAAAAACAGTCAGTAAATTAGCTGCCGATTTTTGTTCACGTAGTTTTTGGCCACAAGTAGCGGCAAAACCCGCGATGGATTCGGCCAAATATTCATAATCATCTGTTGCTTGGGCAAAAGTGCGTGCCGTGCGGATGGCTTTTTTGGCAGGTGGTATGTATTCCATCGGAATGCAGGTAATTCCTTGCAATTCCATTTGGGTTCTCAGGCCTGTGACAGACATATTTTTCCGGATAAAGTCTTGTGGAAGTTGTGTAAAATCCCAAGCTGTTTTTACCTGATTTTTTTGTAAAAAACGACTGTGCTGCCGGCCTATTCCCCAAACATCTTCTATAGCCGTCATTTTTAAAGCTTTCTCTATTTTGTATGCCGTGTCTATTAAGGCAACGCCATCTTTCATATGTTTTTTGGCAATTCTATTGGCTATTTTGGCCAAGGTTTTAGTCGGACCAAAACCCACACTCACCGGAATCCCGATATATTTATCAACCTTTTTTCGCAAGTTCAAGCCCATCTGCCGAAGTTTGGTTAACTCAAACCCCTTAAAATCCAGAAAAGCTTCATCAATAGAATAAATTTCTACATCGGGAGTAAAATCACCGAAAATTTGCATCATCCGTTGAGACATATCACCATAAAGAGCATAATTGGAAGAAAAAGCTATCACTTTTTGGCTTTTAATAAGGTGTTTTATCTCAAAAGCCGGGATACCCATTTTTATGCCCATCGCTTTGGCTTCGTTACTGCGGGCTATAATAATGCCATCATTATTCGATAGAACAACAATGGGCTGAGTTCGTAAGGCGGGATTAAAAACCCGCTCGCAAGAAGCATAAAAATTGTTGCCATCTACCAGTGCATACATTGCTCGATTGTTTAAGACAAAATTACGATTTTATGGCTTTTCATTTTGTTAAATATTTAAATTAGATTGAAATAATTTGGCTTATATTTGTTTACATAAAAATAAAAATGTTTATGAAAATATTGATTATAGGCGGTGGTAATATGGGACAGAGTTTTGCCAAAAGTTTTTTAAATAACTACATTACAGATATTTCTAACTTTGCTGTTTTGGAGAAGGATATAACCAAGCATGCTGCTTTGAAAGCCATTGGAATTAAAAATATTTTTGACAAACCGGATAGACGTATAGCCGAAGCCGATTTAATTGTATTAGCTGTAAAGCCACAAGCATTTCCCGCTCTAAAAGATGAACTCAAAGCTTTTTTAAGCGATGAGCAGGTTATATTGTCAATTATGGCGGGGGTTTCTATTAAAACGATACAAGAGGCTTTGGATATCAATAAAGTGATTCGTGCCATGCCTAATATTGCAGCGCAAATAGGTGAGGGGATGAGTGTTTTTACCTCTTCAGAAGCCGTTACGCGTATTGAATTGGTTACCGTGCAAAATCTTTTAGAAAGCACCGGTAAAAATTTATATGTGCCAGAAGAAGATTTAATTGATGCAGGCACAGCTGTTTCTGGATCGGGGCCGGCGTATGTGCTTTATTTTATGGAAGCTATGATGCAAGCGGCTATTGAGTTGGGTTTTACCAAACCGCAGGCCGAGATGTTAACCAGTCAGACTTTTCGGGGCATCGTAGAATATTTTCAAAATGCTAAAGATGATTACCGGCAGTTAATCGACAAAATATCTTCAAAAGGCGGTACCACAGAAGCAGCCATCCGTTATTTAGACCAATATAAAACCAATGAAATTATTCGTCAGGCAATCACTAAAGCTTACCAACGGGCAAGAGAATTAGGAAAAATAAGTTAAATGAACCACTTTTTTGTATTTTTGTAAAAAAATAAATAATTATGTTTGGAAAAATGTTTGATATTGTCGGTAAATTGGAAACCGCCAAAAAAAATGTCGAAGCCGCCAAAAAGCGTTTAGACAATGTATTAATAGATGCCGAAGCCGGCAATGGCTTGGTAAAAGTAACCGTTACAGGCAACAGGGCGGTTAAAAGTTTGTCTATAGCCGATGAAGCATTACAAGACAAAGAAATGTTGGAAGATTACTTGATTTTGGCTTTAAATAAAGCTTTAGGCGAAGCCGGTAAAATGCAAGAAGCAGAATTGAAAAAAGCGGCAACAGATGCCTTGCCGAATATTCCCGGTTTAGACGGCTTACTTTAGCTAAATTAAAAATCTGTTTAAAAACGAAAACCGCCTTCAATAAGCGGTTTTTGTTTATTTTACACGAATTTTAAACATTTCTTGGTCTTCCAAATATCCGGCAAATTCATCGTTTAGGTTCATTTTGCCAACGCCGGCAGGTGTCCCTGTAAATATCAAATCGCCCTTTTTTAAGGTAAAAAAAGTTGAAATATAGCTGATGAGCTCATCTATTTTCCATAGCATATCGGCAGTATGGCCTTGTTGAACCATTTGCCCGTTTTGAGTCAAATGAAAATGAAGTTCATCTAAGTTTTTAAATTGGGTTTTATGAACAAATTTAGGACTAACTACCGCCGAATTATCAAAGGCTTTGGCTTTTTCCCAAGGTAAACCTTTTGCTTTCAATTCGCTTTGTAAATCGCGAGCCGTAATATCTAAACCTAAGCCGATTTCCTCGTAATAGCGGTGTGCAAATTCGGGGGCAATATGTTTTCCCATTTTATTTATCTTGATAATAACCTCTACTTCATAATGAAAATCTTTAGCAAAATCAGGTAAATATAAAGGATTACGAGGCGGTAAAATGGCGGTATCCGGCTTTATGAATAAAACAGGGTCTTTGGGTTTTTCATTGGCTAATTCGGCAATATGCCGGGCATAATTGCGCCCTACACAAACAATTTTCATAATTGGTTATTTTTTTCTTGCAGGTTAATTAAAAAGGCATAATCGCGGGCTGTATCTTTTAAAGATTTGAAACGTCCCGAAGCACCCCCATGACCACTATCCATATCGGTATGCAAAAGCAATAGATTATCATCAGTTTTTAAATCACGCAATTTGGCTACCCATTTGGCAGGCTCCCAATATTGTACTTGTGAGTCGTGCAAGCCTGTTGTTACTAATAAATTAGGATATTGTTTGGCTTTGATATTGTCATAGGGCGAATAGCTTTTGATATAATCATAATATTCTTTTTGATTAGGATTGCCCCATTCATCATATTCTCCGGTGGTTAAGGGAATGCTATCATCCAGCATGGTGGTCAGCACATCTACAAAAGGCACTTGTGCGACGACACCTTTAAATAGTTGTGGTGCCACATTGATAACCGCCCCCATCAACAAGCCACCGGCTGACCCGCCCATAGCATAAAGTTGTGAAGGAGAGGTGTATTGCTGATCGATTAAGTTTTTAGCCACATCAATAAAATCATTGAATGTGTTCTTCTTTTTCATTAGTTTGCCTTCTTCATACCATGGACGCCCCAAATATTCACCACCGCGAACATGTGCAATGGCAAAAATAAAGCCCCTGTCAAGAAGTGATAATCGTGTGGTACTAAATCCGGGATCAACAGTAATGCCGTAGGCACCGTAGGCATATAGTAAAAGTGGATTGGGTTTGGTAATGTCCGTTTTTTTATGCCAAACCATAGATACCGGGATTTTTTTTCCATCACGTGCAGTCACCCAAATTCGCTTGGATTGGTAATTGTTTTTATCAAATTTGCCATCCGGCACTTCTTGTTCTTTAAGCAGGGTTTTGCGGCGTGTTTGAATATTAAAAGAGAAAACGGAAGCCGGCGTTGTCATCGAGTTGTAGATATATCTAAACTCTTGAACCTGCATTTCTGGATTATATGCCATATAAACATTATAGGTTTCCTCGTCAAATTGAAGATAAAAATCATCTTTATGAGATATAATACGCAGTTTGTTTAAACCTTTTTGACGTTCTTGTAAAACCATAAAATCAGCAAACACATCAACATCTTCTAACATGACATCAGGACGGTGCGAAATATATTCTTGCCAATGCGCCATATTGGTTTTGCCGGTAGTGGTTTGCATTAGTTTAAAATTGGTTGCATTATCTTTATTTGTCAAAATAAAAAAATGCTTACCACGATGAAAAAGATTATATTCAACGCCGCGTTTTCGGGGAGCAAATACTTTAAATTCGCCATTGGGGTTATCGGCCTCCAAATAGCGATATTCGGTAGTAAGCGTGCTAAAGGAAGCAATGTATAAGTAATGGTTACTTTTACTTTTGGTTACAAAAACATCAAAAGTTTCATCTTTTTCTTCATAAATCAATTGGTCGTTAACCGGATTATCACCAATAATGTGTTTATAAATACGGAAAGCCCGTAGGGTTTCCGGATCCTTTTTAGTATAAAAAAGTGTTTGATTGTCATTGGCCCATATAGCGCTTCCGGTGGTGTTTTCAATTCTGTCGGGTAATAATTCACCTGTTTCCAAATTTTTTATTTGCAAGGTATATTGTCGTCTGCCGGTAGTGTCTTGGCCAAATACTGCCAACCGGTTATCCGGACTAATTTCAATACCGGTAAGCTTGTAATAGGCATGTCCTTCAGCCATTTCATTTTCATCAAAAATGATTTCTTCTTGGCTTTGGAGTGTTTTCCGACGGCTATAGATAGGGTATTCTTTTCCTTTTAAATATTTAGTTTGATAATAATAACCATTTTCATATACCGGAACAGAAGCGTCTTCTTGTTTTATACGCGCTTTCATTTCTTCAAATAAGCGCTTTTCCATTGGTTTGTAGGATTGGGTTTGGGTGTTAAAATATTCATTTTCCTCTTCAAGATATCGAATGACTTCCGGGTTTTCACGTTCGCGCAACCAATAATAGGGGTCTATTCGTGTATCGTTAAATTTGGTTAAGGCAAATGTTTTTTTGGGTGCTTTAGGTATTTTCATATATTTTTTATTCATCGTCATCTAAAAATTCATCTAATTCGCGCCGGTCTTTTTTGGTAGGGCGACCGGTTCCCTTTTTCCGATAATAATTTTGGGCTGATTTCAATAATGCCTGTTTTTCAAAAGCCTCTTTAGGAGTTTGGTCTTTAATATATTGTGGCACCAATTTGGCCCCCACACGGCTTTTAGGAACATCTAATACCAAAAGTTTATAATCTATCTGGTTTTTGCGTATCTCCAAAATATCGCCACCATAAACTTCTTTTGAAGGTTTTGCTAGATGTCCATTGATGCGAACATGGTGTTTTTTGATGGCATCAGCAGCTATATTCCGGGTTTTGTAAAACCTGACTGCCCATAAAAATTTGTCGATACGCATAATTTAAAACTTTGTTAATAACGACACAAAAATAAATAAAAATTGTATCTTGCAGCATTAATATTGATAGAAGATTAATTTAAAAACAAATTTATTATTAGTCTCAAAAAGTAAAATGTAACTAAATGAAAATCAGAATTTTATCATTACTCGGGCTTTTTTCTTTACTTGTTTTAAACAGTTGCAAGCCAAAAGAAGATCCTGCACCGACTTATACGCCAAAAGACAGAGTCAAAGAATACAATGATGTAGAAAAGGATTCAATTATAACCTATATGCAAACGCATTATTATACTGTTGATGCCCAATATAACGTTACTTTGGATACGATTGATCCCGCCGGGTCGCAGGTCTCTATATGGGATGATCCTAATTTGCAAGTTTTGCAAGTAGAGGATCCTAAGGTAAGCGATTTAATTTATGATTTGTTCTATATTCCTTTTAATATAGGCACCCAACGTCAAGTAGTTAAGTTTGATAATATTTTAGTCGCATATAAAGGTTGGTTGTTAAACAATGAAGTTTTTGATGAACAAGTTGAACATTGGCCTATATGGATGAAACTTCCAGAGGCAATTAAAGCATGGCAGGAAGTTTTGCCTTTTTTCAAAGATGGCACTTATACCGATAATGGTGATGGTACTTTTAGTTTTTCAGGTTTTGGTACGGGTTTACTTATTACGCCTTCCGGATTGGCTTATTATAACAGAAAAACAAATGAAATTCCTGCCTATTCGCCTTTAATTTTCACCTTTAAGATTTTTTTAGATGATGAAGATAACGATAATGATTTGGTTAAAAATATAGATGAAGATGTCAATGGAAATGGCGATATCAGCGATGATGATACCGATGGTGATTTTATTCCAAATATTTATGATAATGATGACGACGGCGATGGCATTTTAACCAAAGATGAAGATACAAACCATGACGGAGACCCTACCAATGATGACAGTGATGGAGATGGAACGCCAAATTATTTAGACGCCGACACACATTAAAAACTTCCAATATAAAGATTTTGTAAAACACCGGTTTTCCGGTGTTTTTTATGCAAAATATATAAATAATCATTTTTTTAGCGTCTTTTATCAGTAACTTTGTGGCAAACAAAAACAATAAAAATGAACAAAGCTGTTTATATTGCTACTATAGAACCATTTAGTGGTAAATCGTTAATAAGCATAGGTTTAATGAATGAATTACTTGTGCGAAAAAGCAAGGTCGGTTATTTCAGACCGGTTATTAATGATTATCCGGAAGGACAAAAGGATAATCATATCCTAACGATGCTCACCTTTTTTAAACTTGATATGAAGTATAATGATGCTTATGCTTTTACAAGAAGTGAAATGGTCAAACTTTTGAATGAAGGTCAGGAGAAAAAAATTATAGAAAAGATTATAAGAAAGTATAAAAAACTGGAAAAGAAATTTGATTTTATATTGATTGAAGGAAGTGATTTTTCCGGTGAAGGTGCCATGATTGAATTTGAGCTTAATGTTCGTTTGGCTGCAAATTTATCCATTCCCACCATATTAGTATCCAGTGGCGTTTCAAAAGGTTTTGAAGAATATATCAGCAATGTTAAACTGGCCTACGATAGTTTTAAGGAAGAAAAAGTAGAGGTGCCGGCCATTATTGCTAATAAAATTAAACCAAAGAACCTTAAAAAAGTAGTGAGCCGTCTGCAAAAATTAGTTGACAAAGATACTTACGTAGCGGCAATTCCAAGAGATGAAAATTTGTTAAAACCGAGTATGCGCGATATTTTAAACTATTTTAACGGAAAAGTTTTATATGGCGAAAATCATTTGGAAAAACCGGTAAAACATTATGAAGTAGGGGCCATGCAGTTGCGACATTATCTGTCCCGGTTAAAAGACAAATCAGTTGTTATTACACCGGGAGACAGAGCCGATCTGATTTTAGGGGCAATTCAAGCCGATAAAAGTGATGCTTATCCGGATATTTCGGGTCTGGTGCTAACCGGTGGCATAACACCCGAAAAGCCTATTTTAAAACTCATTGATGGTATCAATACCAGTTTGCCTATTATTGTAGTCCGTCCTAATACCTATGAGGTTACTTCAAAAATATCAGATTTAAAACCCCGTATAAATCCTTATGACAAACGCAAAATTATGCGTTCCATCAGTTTGTTTAAAAAATATGTGGATGTAAAGAAAATTTTAGATAAATTAATTCAATACGAAAATGAAAAAATGACCCCTTCCATGTTTTTATACAATCTGGAAGAATGGGCCGGTCGAGAACGCAAACGAATTGTTTTACCCGAAGGAACAGATGAAAGAATTTTAAAAGCTGCTGCCAGATTACAAGAATCGGGCCTGGTCGATATTATTTTGTTGGGAAAACGAGACCAAATTTGTCAAATTGTAAAAAACAAAGGCATTAACTTAAATTGTAATAAAATAGACATAGTTGATCCCGAAACTTCGCCAAAATTAGATGAATATGCCAAAAAACTTTACGAATTAAGAAAACATAAGGGAATTACCGAAACAACCGCTTACGATTTGGTTAAAGATCCCTCTTACTTCGGGACGATGATGGTTTTAACCGGTGATGCTGACGGAATGGTTTCTGGCGCCGTACATACAACCCAACACACCATAAGACCGGCATTGCAATTGATTAAAACAAAACCGGATGCCAAATTAGTTTCCTCAGTATTTTTTATGTGTTTGCCGGATCGTGTTTCGGCTTTTGCCGATTGTGCCATTAATCCTAATCCCAATTCGGAAGAATTGGCAGAAATTGCAATTGCTTCAGCAGATTCGGCTAAGAAATTCGGTATTAAACCGAAAGTTGCCATGTTATCCTATTCTTCAGGTAGTTCCGGCAAAGGAGAAGATGTCGAAAAAGTGCGTAAGGCAACTGAAATTGTAAAAGAAAAACGACCTGATATTTTAGTGGAGGGCCCCATACAATATGATGCGGCTGTTGATCCGGAGGTTGGCAAAAAGAAAATGCCTGATTCGCCGGTAGCCGGACAGGCAAGCGTTTTAATTTTTCCGGATTTAAATACCGGAAATAATACCTACAAAGCAGTTCAACGGGAAACAGGTGCTTTGGCTATTGGTCCTATGTTACAAGGACTGAATAAACCGGTTAATGATTTAAGCCGTGGTTGTACTGTCGATGATGTGTATAATACCATTCTTTTGACTGCCATTCAAGCACAAAATGATGAAAATAAAAAAGATGTAGAGCAGAATGCTAATAAAAAATAAATTTTGGAAATATACACACAAAGCCGGCAAAATCTGCCGGCTTTGTTAAAATAATTAAATTAATGAATTATAATTTAGCAGCATAAGCAATCATTTCAACTACTTTAGTTGCATAACCAAATTCATTGTCATACCAACTGATAATTTTAAAGAATGTGTCATTTAAAGCAATACCTGCTTTAACATCAACATTGGAAGTATGGGTTTCACTTACGAAGTCTTGTGAAACGACTTCGTCAGATACCACTTGCAAAACGCCTTTCATTTCACCATTAGCTGCCTCCTTCATGGCTTCAATAATAGCCTCATAAGTGGTTGGTTTAGCTAATTTTACGGTCAAATCGACTACCGAAACATCAGCAGTAGGGACACGGAAAGACATACCTGTAAGTTTACCATTTAAAGCGGGAATCACTTTACCCACGGCTTTGGCAGCTCCTGTAGATGTCGGAATAATATTGGTTAAGGCAGCTCTACCACGACGCCAATTTTTAGATGGCGCATCGATCACTTTTTGGGTAGATGTAGCAGCATGAATGGTCGTCATTAATCCTTCTACAATACCAAATTTATCATTCAATACTTTCGAGATAGGTGCTAAACAATTGGTTGTACATGACGCATTTGAAAATACTTTAATATCTTTGGTCAATTCGGTATGGTTAACCCCTTTGACGAACATAGGTGCATCCTTAGAGGGGGCTGAAATAATGACCTTTTTAGCGCCTGCTTTTAAGTGTTTTTCGGCTAAAGCTTTATCGGTAAAAAAACCGGTTGATTCAATAACAAAATCCACATCAACGGCTCCCCAATTAATATTTTCGGGATCACGTTCTTTGGTAACGCGAATTTTTTTACCGTTAACTACTAAATAGTCGCCCTCCACAGAAACTTCTCCATCGAAACGACCATGAACAGAATCGTATTTTAATAAATAAGCCAAGTAATCGGTGTCTAATAAATCGTTTATAGCTACGACTTCAACTTCTGGATTTTTAACGGCTGCTCTAAAGGCTAATCTGCCGATTCGGCCAAATCCGTTTATACCAACTTTTGTTATACTCATAATTGTAAAATTTATATATTTATATTAAGTAGTTAAAATGTCACTAATTTCTAATAATTCTTTGTTGATGGTGCGGTGTAAGCTAATGGCTTCTTTCAAACTGGTATATTCTACTTTGTTATTTTTAAAACCGACCATAATTCTATTTTTACCATCCAAAATAGCTTCAACCGCTTTAACCCCCAATCTGCTGGCCAAAACACGATCAAAAGTTGTGGGACAACCACCTCGTTGGATATGACCAACAATGACCACGCGCGATTCGTATTCTTTTAAATTTTCATCGACATATTTGGCCAGTTCAAACACATTTTTGCCGGTAGTATCTCCCTCTGCAACAACTACGATACTACTGGTTTTGCCGGCACGTTTACTTCGTCTTAAAGATTCTACCAGTTTATCGATGCCTATATTTTCTTCCGGAATTAATATTTCTTCTGCACCGCCTGCAATACCACTGTATAATGCTAAAAATCCGGCATTGCGTCCCATAACTTCTATGAAAAATAAGCGATTGTGCGAACTAGCGGTATCTCTTATTTTGTCAATGGCATCAGTGGCGGTATTGCTGGCAGTGTCAAAACCAATGGTAAAATCAGTCCCAAAAATATCATTATCAATGGTTCCGGGAATACCAATCACAGGAAAATCAAACTCTTCCGAAAAAATTTCAGCACCTGTAAATGAGCCATCTCCACCAATAACTATCAAGGCGTCAATATTGTGTTTAACTAATTGTTCATAGGCTTTTTTTCTACCTTCAACCGTCCGAAACTCATCTGAGCGTGCTGTTTTTAGAATGGTGCCACCACGGTTGATGATATTGCTGACTTTACGGGCAGAAAAGCGTTCAATGTCGCCTTCTATTAAACCTTGATAGCCTCTATAAATACCAAATGGATCTAATTTGTAAAAAACCGCTGTGCGAACAACAGCTCTAATGGCTGCATTCATTCCAGGGGCATCGCCTCCGGATGTCATAACAGCTATATTTTGAATTTGTTTACTCATTTTTTGTAAGTTTTGATTAAAACCGGCTATAATTATAATTAATGCTTATACAAGTAGAATGCAATAATTACTTGCAAATGTAACCATCTTTGTTATATGTCACAATTTTATCATGTAAAAATTTAGTTAAGATATAAATTAGGGCTCCTTAATGAAGCCCTAATTGTTTGTTTTATAATTGTTTAGTATGCCGGATTTGGTGGGCAATTCGGATTGTTGGCTCTTTCACTATCCGGATAAGGATAAAAGTTATTGACGCGTTCTAACTGACAACGGTTTACATTATTCCAGTCTATCCCATTTAAATAGTCAGGGAAAAATCGTCTATGAATGGGAAAACGAAGCCCCTCTAAATATAGTTCTGCAGCATAATTGCGATATATTTCATCTAAAACAGCACTTGCATCGTTGGCATTGCCACTCCATGGACCTAAAGAGGCGCCCACACCAAAAATATCATTGGCAGGCGTTTTGGTACGGACTTGGTCAATGAGATTGACGGCTTCTGTTAAATTAGCAGCCCCACCCATCCGGGCTTTAGCTTCTGCTTTTATCAAGAGCATTTCTCCGGGCAGATAGACAGGAATGTCGGCATTGGCACTGTGCCAAAATCCTTTGGGGTCGTATAAATCAAATCCACAATCCAAATCTTGCATAAGGACAGTGTTATCTAGATAAAAACTGATACGTCCATCACCGGCATCCGGTGTATGCGCGGTGATTAAGCCCAGTTTGTCCAATGGTTTATAATTAAGCGAAGCGCCAGGATCTAATAATTGGGCATATACAGGGTTTTTTATAGCACCACCGTCATATGACCATACAGATTTGGCTGTCAAATCAACAGCATTTGCTTCGTCATAAGCATTTTGATAGTCACCTAATTCTATATAATATCGTGCTTTGAAAGCATGAATAACATTGACAATTGAAAAATTAAAAGAAACTAAATTGTTTATAATATTAGCAGCATTGGCATTATTGTCAAATGCTTGTTGTGCATTATTTAAATAATTAATCGCAGTTTGGTAGCCATCTAATCTATCTACAAATTGTGCTTTATTGTCCGGGTCATTGTTAATGGTAACTTTTTGCCAATAATTGGCCAAATAACCAATGGTCATTGCTTTAAAAAATTGCGCATAAGCTTTGTAAGCCACCGCTTCATCTGGATTGACAAAATTAACTTGATCAATATTGGCAATTATTTTTTCGGCTATTCCGCGGCTACGATGCAATTCTGTCCAAATACCTTTTACGGCTGAATTATCATCGGTAATATCTTTTCCACCATTGGCTAATTGAATAGTAGTGACATAGGTGTTAGCTCTACCAAATTCTTTGGCTGTTAGGCCGGGACCTTTAACGATATCTTTTAAGGCTTTGGTTGTAAAGATTTTGGTCATACCCAATACAATACCCGGATAAGCTTCGGGTGTATGGTAAACAGCATCTTCAATAACTTCATTTTTATCTATAAATTCTTTCTGGCAAGCGCTAAGTGAAAGAATTAAAAGGAGTAGAATACTTATTTTTTTCATTTTCTTCATGTTTTAAAATTTTAATTTGACGCCAAATGTATAGACTTTCGGGATAGGAATATTGGCATAATCTTGTGAACGTGCCCCGTTTGATTTTCCCCACGAGTTAACTTCAGGATCATATCCCCAATAATGATCCCAAGATATTAGATTAGAACCACTAAGATTAAATTGAATAGATTTTATGCCTTTTAGCGGAGCTTTCCAGTCGTAGCTTAAGGATACATTTCTTAATTTTACAAATGAGCCGTCTTCAATATGTGATTCATAAATATAAAACCGGCTTCCGTACCAGCCATGTTTTCCGGTGGCAAGTTCTTGTCCGGCAAAATCCCAACCGGTAAATATAGCGCCGGTAGAAGTGGACTTAGATTGTCCCATTCGTTTGTCCCAACTGAAGATGTCAAAACCTTGAATGGCTTCTACTGAGACATATAAACCGAAATTTTTATATTTAAAAGTATTGTTAAAAGACAATATGTAATCAGGATTGGGATCGCCTATCACTTTTTTCAATTTGGTGCCGGTGGGTTGTCCATTACTGTCAAATTGTTGTTGGTAGCTTTCGGGAAAGCCGTCGCCGTCTTTATCTATTTGAATTCCCCGTGCTCTTTGCGGGTTACCATTGGCATCTAACACCCAATTGCCATTGGCATCTGTGGCATAAAAATAACCATAAAAAACACCTAAAGGATAGCCGTTTGCTGCAATGGAAGTGCCATAACCGCCTAAGGTTTTGTAGCCACCGGTAATATTGGAAACTTTGTTTTTGTTGGTAGAATAATTAACATCGGCATCCCATCTGAAATTTTTGTTTTTCAGTAATAAAGCTTTTAGGCTCAATTCTAAACCATCATTGGTTAAACTTCCGACATTGTCTACACGAGAAGAGAAACCGGATGACGGGGCCATTACAGTATTAAGTAATAAGTCTTTAACATCTTGATGGTAAATGGTGAATTCCATCCCGACTTTTCCGTCTAAAAATGAGGCATCAAAACCAAATTCTTGTTCACGTGTTACCTCCGGTTTAATATGTTCATTGCCATCTTTGGTATTTGGTAAGTAAATGGTTTCTCCTAAATAAGAATCTGAACCATACAATGAACCATATTTTACATTAATATTAGAGGGGCTTGTCAGTGCAGTCATATTGCCGGCTTCACCCCAAGCGCCTCTTAATTTAAATGAATTAATATATTTTCCGACGCTATTTTTCCAAAAGTCAAAGTCCGATAATACCAAAGAACCACTTACTTTAGGATAGAATGTTTGTACATTGTCACCAAATGTAGAGGCTTTGTCCCAGCGACCGCCTAAGGTCAAATGGAATTTGTCATAAAAATTGAAATGTTGTTGTACCCAAGTTCCCCAAATAGCATATTCATAAATGGCACTGGAGGCTACAATGGTATTTGAGCCATTCATGACATCTAAATTGTCAAAAATAGATAAAGTTGGATTGTGTTGATTGTTGAAATGCTTTTTGTTATATAAATATTGATAACCTGCACCGGTAGAAGCATTGATATTATCTGTAATATTATAATGATAATTAGCTTTGATGTGCGAGCTTAATATATCATATTTATTTTGTGCAAAACGCAAATCGCCGTCAGCATCGGCACCAAAACCATAAGGTACTTTAAATTTGCTGTTGGCACCGGTATGGTCATATCCAAAAATATAATCTACATGTAAATTATGAATAGGGGTCATATTAACCGTTACATTATTGATAATGCGGTCTATTTTAAGGGTTGCATCTATCTTGTCAATGCTTTCATATGGATTACCCATCCAACCTAAACTATTATAAGTGCCATCAGGATTGACCGGGTTAATACTGTTGTCAGCAAATAATAAGGATTGCAACGGTGCATATTTATAGCTGGAAGCGTAGGCATAAGGGATTTCTTTTGTTTTGTTATTTGAATAAATAACCCCCAAATTAACTTTGATCCAATCGGCAATCTTTTGATTGACTTTTAAATCGACATTTTTTCGGTTGTATTCAGAATTTCTAATAATTCCTTCATTATTCAATACCGAACCGCTTAAACTATATTGCGTCCATTTGCTTCCACCTGTTATTTTTACACTGTTATAAGTGCCATAAGCTTTATGGAAAACATAACTTTGATAGTCGTAACGTTTGGGAATAGGAGTGGTGATTAAATCACCTGTATTTTGGTCGACAGACCATTTTAATAAGGTCTTATTATAAGGTTTATATTTCCGGATTTGATTAATATTAGTACTGGAGGTGACGGTAACAGATGGTTGTCCGATTCTGCCCCGTTTTGTAAAGATTTGGATAATCCCATTGCTGGCCATTGAGCCATACATGGCTGAAGCAGCGGGACCTTTTAGTACCTCTACTTTTTCAATGTCATTTAAATCGATATCGGACAATGGATCAGAACTGCCGCCCGATCCTATGGCGCTACGGGTATCATTGTTAATAATCATCCCATCGACCATAATTAATGGGTCCGAACTACCCAAAACAGTAGATGGGCCACGAAGTCGAATAGAAATACTTGGCGCTACAGAACCTGAGTTACGCATAATACGGGCTCCCGGTAGAGCACCTTGCAATGCTTCGGCGGCATTGGCTACAGTCCGGGTTCCGAGTTTTTCCATTTTAACGGTATGAATAACACTTCCTAATTGTTTTTTAGTCACAGTGCCACTTTGTGCCGTTACAACAACTTGATCCAAGCCTAAAGCATCATCCTTTAAAGTAAAATCTAATTTTGGTCCATTGACTGTTTTGGTTTGCGGTGACATACCAATGTAACTGGCTCTGATTTTGTCTCCTTTGTTGGCTTTAAGGGTATATTTACCATCAAAATCGGTGACGGTCCCATTTTGTGTGCCAACAATAATAATTTCTACCCCGGGCAAGGCTTCTCCCTTGGTATCTTTTACTGTACCACTGACAGCAATTTGTGCAAAACTGCTCATACTACCAAATAACAAGAGTAGCAGCAACAGCGATTTAAAATACTTGATATTTTTCATCATAGTTAAGTTTTTGTGAGTTGAGCTTATAAAATTACATTAATTACATAAATCTTTAGGTTTTTTTAAGTTGATTTTTTTTATTTTCTACTTTTTACAAT
>Ga0256831_1000163_pt1 | contig 35040 bp, 34 predicted proteins | sample 132544metaG_FD_189087 | JGI IMG/M metagenome (GOLD analysis project Ga0256831, IMG submission 189087) | Hydrothermal vent microbial communities from Lau Basin, Pacific Ocean - 132-544 | ecosystem: Environmental > Aquatic > Marine > Hydrothermal vents | place: Pacific Ocean: Lau Basin | collected...
TTGGTCTGGAAATTTGCAAGTTAATAAGGCTTATTTTACCAAAATCTTGCAAATTTAACAGCCGTAATTAATCTATATTTCCTTATAAATCAATGTGCTATGTTTTTTTCAGGGCGGACTAGTTAAGGTCTAAGCTCAGTTGAATAACTGTTATTCCTTTCATTTTTTTCTTTCACAACAGATAAAGAATCTATTGTTGCTGAAATACGTGTAGGCCGGTTAACCGTATAATTAGAGATATAATTGACTGTGCCGCCAGGATACTTTAATCGTTTACTCCGGTCTATGATTTTAAGTGTGGCGCCTCCCCAGGACTTTCCATTGATCTCAAGTTTTAAGGAGCAGGCTTTTGCTCCTGTAGCTTTCCAGCAAGCCTCAGGAATACCTGATTGACCTATATTGCGAATAGTAATACCTACTTTTTTTTGTGGAGTAAGAAAAACTTTAGAAATAATCAGGTCAGGAAGTTTTTGCGTCTTATGCTGAGGGGATAAAACTTTTAGAAGCGCGTTGTTTTTGAAAGTAACCTCCTTTATCAAATTCGGATTAATACCTACGTTGATTTCGGAAGTTTGGTTAATTTTAATATTACTTATATATATTACTTTGCCACCTGGTTGTCTTAAATGCTTGTCAGGATCTATTCTGTCCAGAGATGCCCCGCCAATTGCTTTACCATTTCGGTAGACTTTTAGCATAGTTGTAGAATGATATTTCTTTGACCAGGCGGCATAAGGCAAGCCGGATTTACCTTTATTAACAATAGTCACTCTAAGATTATTAGAAGGGGTTAAATCAATATCTTCAATACTCAGATCAGGTAGTTGGGCTCTTGCCTGCTCACGGCTTTCTCTGGATTCCTGCATGGAACCGGGATATTGAAGGTGGTATGCGCCTGTTACGGTATTTTTTGTCATATTGGAAATATACAGATCATATTTTCCATGATTTCTTATCAGTTCAGGTTCATCAATATAATATTCAAGATAATCCCTGGTAGGATCCATTATAAACTTTTCTTTATATATGTACTTGGAAGGTACATTATGTTTGTTGATTACTTTGGGATTAACCAGCCATAATCGGATTGCGCCTTTGGGCGGAAATGAAATAAATTTTACTTTTTTTCCGGAGAACTGAAGTTTAGATAAGCTTACTCTTATTTTGCCATAATGTTTAAGTCTCAACGGTATAATCATTGAGTAAGGATCATTTTTCTTACCAGGATATAGTGTAAAACGTGCATTTTTTTCTATGGTATAACCAGGCTCAGAGGCATGGACTGAAATAAAGCCGGTTACAAGAAAAAAAAGTACAATAGCTATAATTTGAAATTTTTGGTCCATAACTGGCTCCATACCTATACAGTAGAAAAATTATTTTATTTTTGTTCTTTGTGACTATTAACAATAGATTGACAGGCGGCTCCTTTGGGATCCTGTTCACAGGTGTTTTTTATCATTTCACAGGCACTCATGCCGAAACTCTGCATCATATTACCCATAGCTTGCGGGGTATCAGGTGACTGTTTTATTTCATCAATACTTGTCTGAATCTGCTCTTTACATTCATTATAAATGCTGACCCATTCAGGCTTATCACTGCAGGCGCTTAAAGACAAAACAATACTGATGCTGAAAAATTTTATCCATTTAAGAGAGTTCATAAGTTTATCTCCAATAGTGAGTGAATAATAAAATAGTCATATTGTTTATAGTATTTGCCAGAAATGAAAAACTGTCAAATAATACCGCGTTCTGCTAGAGAAACAATTTCATCATCACCAATGACCAGATGATCCAGCAGCCGGATATCCACCAGACCCAGAGCCTCCTTCAGGCGGCGGGTAATGCTTTCATCTGCCAGGCTGGGCTCTGCGATTCCGGAGGGATGGTTATGAGCTACAATCATTGCTGCGGCATTATACTGCAGGGCTTTTTTGACTACTTCCCGGGGGTATACCGAGGCGCCATCAATAGTACCCTGAAAAAGTTCTTCAAACTTAATAACCTGGTGCCGGTTATCCAGAAACAGAGCGGCAAAAACCTCATGAGTCTTATGTCTTAAGCGGCTTTTTAAATACAGTCGGGTATCCTGCGGACTGCTGATAGTATCCTGTCGGCTGATGGTTTCAGCCAGGTAGCGCTGTGACATTTCCAGTACCGCCTGTAACTGCACATATTTTGCAGTCCCAACGCCTTTTGCCCTGCAAAAGGTGTCCAGATCAGCAGCAAACAGGTTGCGCAGGGATGAAAACTCATTGAGCAGATGACAGGCCAGATCAATGGCGCTCATACCCCGGGTGCCTGTGCGTAAAAAAATGGCCAGCAATTCTGCATCACTGAGTGCTGCAGCACCGCGCTGGAGTAATTTTTCCCGGGGACGTTCAGTTTCAGGCCAGTTAGTAATAGACATAGCAAATCCTTATGCAGATGATGAATTATTTATTTTATAAAAAAGCTATTGAGAAGTGTGCCGGCATTTTCTGACACAGGTCATAGTCTGAAAAATTATCCGTGTACAGAGGGGAATACTTATTGCGGTAAGTACTTACTAATCGGTAGAATAGTCAGCTATGTCACTTTTCCAGGATAAAAAAATTATTTTAGGGGTTTGCGGGGGGGTTGCCGCCTACAAGTCAGCAGAATTATTACGCCTGCTGACTAAAGCGGGTGCTCAGGTACAGGTGATCATGACCCCATCAGCCGAACAGTTTGTGGCTCCCATGACCTTTCAGGCACTGTCGGGCAATCCGGTACGCAGTAACTTATTTGATCAAGCCGCTGAAACCGGTATGGGGCATATTGAGCTGGCCCGCTGGGCTGATTTAATTCTGATTGCACCGGCAACGGCTAATACCATCGCTAAAATCAGCCAGGGAGTGGCTGACAATTTGCTGACGACTGTTTGCCTGGCCAGTGCTGCATCGCTTATTATAGCCCCGGCCATGAATCAGCAGATGTGGCGCAGTGAGGTCAACCAGAAAAATATTCAGCACTTCAAAGGCCGGACAGCTATTAGTCTGATTGGTCCGGCCCGGGGAGAGCAGGCCTGTGGGGATAATGGGCCCGGGCGAATGGAAGAACCCGAAAGTATCATGCAGTTCTGTGAACAGCAATTGCAGCAGTTAAAAGAACAGCAGAGCCTCTCTGGTCTGCTAAAGGGTAAAAAACTGCTGGTTACCGCAGGCCCAACCATAGAGGATATTGATCCGGTTCGTTATATTAGCAACCGTAGCAGCGGCAAAATGGGCTATGCGATAGCGCGTGCGGCTTCTGAGGCGGGTGCTGAAGTGACCCTGGTCAGCGGCCCGGTGGTACTGGATGCACCTGAAGGAGTGAACTGTTATAAAGTTCGCAGTGCCGTGCAGATGCATGAAAAGGTATTTGAACAGCTGGATAATATGGATATTTTTATTGCTTCGGCTGCAGTAGCGGACTATCGACCGGTAGAGACCAAAAGTCAGAAAATTAAAAAATCTCAGGATACTATAACTATAGAACTGGTAAAAAATCCCGATATCCTGGCAGATGTATCAACTCACAATGAAAAACTTTTTACCGTTGGCTTTGCTGCTGAAACCACAGAACTGGAAAAATATGCGTTGGATAAACTGGACAGAAAAAAACTGGATATGATTGCCGCTAACAGGGTGGGTAGTGATAATGTGGGTCGAAGCATGGGGTTTGATAGTGATACTAATGAGCTGGTGTTGTTTTGCAATAATACTGATGCGGGCATCGAGCAGAAAGTATTACCTGAAACCACTAAGCTGCAGCTGGCTCGAGAGCTGATAAAAGAAATTATTCTGCAATATGAAAACAGCAATAAAAAGAAGGACTGGAAATAGATTATGAACGAAGTGGATGTAAAAATTCTCGACCCCAGAGTAGGTACCGAATTCCCATTACCTGAATATGCAACAGATGGTTCTGCAGGAATGGATTTACGGGCTATACTTGATAAAGATTACGAATTATTACCGAGTGAAACACTGTTAATTCCTACCGGGCTGGCGATTCATATTGCTAATAATAATATGGCGGCTATGATCCTGCCACGCTCCGGACTTGGACATAAACACGGCATCGTTCTGGGTAATCTGGTGGGGTTAATTGATTCAGATTATCAGGGACAGTTATTTGTATCCTGCTGGAACCGAGGTAATAGCGCATTTACCATTAAACCAGGTGAACGTATAGCCCAACTGGTCTTTGTTCCGGTTGTGCAGGCGCAGTTAAAAATTGTTGATTCCTTTGATCAAAGCCAGCGTGGAGAAGGTGGTTTTGGTCATACTGGAAGCCATTAGCAGGATAAGATAGAGCCAGTAACTAATAAAGCTATTAATAATAGAAAACCAGTCATACAGCCAGATAAATTGAGCGGAACAATTATATGAGTGACACAAAAGAAAAAATCCAGGAGATGATCCAGAAAGAAAAAGCGGCAAAGCGCAAGGAAGAGCTGGAAGAAAAGCGCCTGAAAAAGGGGAAGAAAAAAAAGAATAACAGGGATAAGCCTGCCAGAAAACTGGATAAAAAATTTCTGCGTCTGGTGGCAGTTATGGTTTTGTTTCTCATTCTGGCCCTGGGATTGTTTTATGCAGCTTCTATGAGCAAAACCAGCGTAGAAAACAATTTTCAGAAACAGGTTAAAGCCAATGCGGAAAAAGAGTTAAATAATCTGCTGGAACAGGCTGAATTTATACTCAGAGATAAGATAGAAAACTTTAATTATATTCTTAAGGATGCGGAATATATCAAAAATTTTAATAACCCGTCCTGGCAGAGTGTTCTTAAAACTGAACTGTCAGCCCTGCTGGGATATCAGGCTGTTATTGAAATTATCCCCGAAAACTACAGTGAAGAAATGATTATTGATAAGCCTGATATGGGCTATGCTGTACTGGGCTTACTCGAGGAACTTAAAACTTCCAGAAAGAAGAATAATGATATAAAAATAGAAGTTCATCGTGCCAACACTAAAAATGCCCGGCTGGTTATTATACGTAAAGTCAGCTACCAGGATGTTGATGCTAATAAGGTGGTACATATCGGTTATATTTATGCCAGTATGTCACCATTCTTTGTAAAAGAACTGATCAAGGAATTTAAATATTCAACCGGTTATGCTGAGATTATTCAGCGTTTTTCAGGCCGGTCAATGGTGCTGGCTCACAAAGGCGATTCTTCACTTAAATCGCTGCCGATATCCGTGTCACACAAAATCAGGCCAACTCAATGGCGGTTAAAATTATGGCCGGCGCAGCAGCAGACTGAACTGAGTCCTCAGCAGTTATGGCTGCCATTGCTGCTACTATTACTGGGTACGGCATGTCTGGTCAGCTCAATTATTATGCTGGTTCGCCTGGTGACCCGGTTAGTTAAAAAGTCCGAGCCAGGTGATGCAGATATTAAGCAGTCTGATAAAACGCAGGATAAACAAAAATCCATTGATGAAGACTATATTCCATCCACTCCAGCCCCTGTAACAGGGATCAAGGTGGATGAAGAAAATGCTGTAGATAGAGAATATATGGCACTGATACTGAATAAGATTTTCCGTGCTTATGATATTCGCGGTGAATATGGTGAATATATTAACTCTGAAATTTTCCGGGAAATAGCCATGGCTATTGCCAGAGAAATGAATGAGCTTAAGCAAAACACCATCTCTGTAGCACGTGACGGACGCAACAGCAGCCCTGAACTGCATAAGGTTGTAACAGATACTCTGGTTGAATGCGGTTTACAGGTGCTGGATATTGGCATGGTAACCAGTCCGGTTCTCTATTTTGCTGCACTGACTAAAACTGAAGGTAATGGTCTGATAGTTACTGCCAGTCATAATCCTGGCAATTACAATGGTATGAAAATCTTGCTGGCCGGTCACTGTTATAGCCAGGTTCGTCTGGAAAAACTGAAGGAACGGATGCTGTCTCCTGAGCAGGCTGGATCTACTCCGGCTGAACAAAATGGCACCGCCGGCAAGCTGGAACAGCTTAATATCATGGAAGAATATATTACCAAGATTACGGGTAATGTGCTGCTTGCTCGTCCAATGAATGTTGTTATCGATACCGCTAATGGTGTGGCAGGCAATTTTGCCGCTACTTTCTTTGAACAGATGGGGTGCCATGTTACGGCTTTAAATGCCGAAGTCGATGGGGATTTTCCGGTGCATGAACCGGATCCCAGCCGGCCTGAAAACCTTACCCAGCTTATTGAAAAAGTAACAGAAGTTAAGGCTGATGTTGGTTTTGCTTTTGATGGTGATGGCGACCGGCTGGCCCTGGTTTCTTCTGGTGGTGATATTGTCTGGCCGGACAGAATTTTAATGTTGCTGGCCAAAGATATTCTTAGCCGTAATAAGGAAGCCACTATTCTTTATGATGTTAAATCATCCAGCAAGCTGGAAGCATTTATCCGTGAACTGGGCGGTAAGCCGATGATGTGCAAGAGCGGACATTCTTTTATGAAGAGTAAACTGCTTGAAACCGGTGCATTGCTGGCGGGTGAGATGAGCGGTCATATCTTTATCAAAGATCGCTGGTATGGGTTTGACGACGGTCTGTTTGTTGCGGCCCGGATTCTTGAAATATTATCCATCGATCTGAGAAAATCACGGCAGATTTTTGCTGAACTGCCTGATGCACTCAATACCCCGGAAATCCTTATTGCTACAGCGGATGCTCACGGCATTATGGAAAAACTGGATCCGAATAGTGCGCATTTTAACGGTGGTAATGTGATTACTATTGATGGTGTACGGGTTGAATATCCCGATGGCTGGGGGCTGGTTCGAGCCTCTAATACCAGTGACAATCTGACCATGCGTTTTGAAGCGGATAATGAAGAAGCACTACAGCACATTGCTAACAGCTTTAAAGCTGCAATTATGGAAGTTGAACCAGGACTGGAATTCCCCTTTTAAATGAGCTGTTTTACTTTCCCCCTTCTTTAGACGGGGGATTGATGGGGTGCTGAATCAGCGAAAAATTTTAAGAGATATAAAAACTTATGAGTATAAACACGAGTTCTGCAAATACTATTGCTCACGTTTTAAGCGAGGCGCTACCTTATATACGCAAGTTTCAGGGCAAAACCATTGTTATAAAATATGGTGGTAATGCCATGATTGATGAAAAATTGAAAAATGGCTTTGCCAGGGATATCGTGTTATTAAAACTGGTGGGCTTAAATCCCGTTGTTGTCCATGGCGGCGGGCCACAAATTGGTGATCTGCTTAGACGGGTAGGCAAGGAAAGTCATTTTGTCGGAGGCATGCGCATTACTGATAAGGAAACCATGGATGTCGTGGAAATGGTTTTAGGGGGACAGGTTAATAAGGAAATTGTCTCACTGTTAAATTCCCATGGTGCCAAGGCCGTTGGGCTGACGGGTAAAGATGGTGCACTGATCAGTGCAAAAAAAATGCATTTTTCCCATCAGTCGGAAGAGATGAATGCCCCGGAAATTATTGATATCGGTCATGTGGGTGAAGTAACCAATATTGATACTTCGGTCATTGATATGCTTATTAATGGTGATTTTATTCCGGTCATTGCTCCCATTGGTCTGGGTAAGGACGGTGAATCCTATAATATTAATGCGGATCTGGTGGCCGGAAAACTGGCTGAAGAATTAAATGCCGAGAAACTGATCCTGCTGACTAATATCTGTGGCTTGCTGGATAAAAATGGAAAACTGCTTACCGGCTTAAGTATTAAAAAAGTGGATGAACTGATTGCAGACGGTACTATTCACGGCGGAATGCTGCCTAAAATACGCTGTGCTCTGGAAGCAGTACAGAATAATGTCTGTTCTGCTCATATTATAGATGGTCGGATAGAACATGCAGTGATGCTGGAATTATTTACCGATGAAGGTATCGGCACACTGATTTTTGGCGATTGCCCCAGGGATGACGAGTGAGCAGCAATGGTTCTACAAAGGGGACATCCTCTAAAATAAACCGCAAGGAGCAGATCCTTCAGGCTCTGGCTATGGAGCTTGAAAGAAATCCCGGTGAACGTATTACCACAGCAGGTCTGGCACGAGCAGTCGGTGTTTCAGAAGCGGCTTTATACCGTCATTTTCCCAGCAAGGCAAAAATGTTTGAAGCCCTGATTGAGTTCAGTGAGGAAAGTGTATTCGGTTTAATCAATCAAGTGCTGGCTGAACAGGACGGTGTATTTGCCCAGGTTGAGAGGATCACGGCTATTGTGCTTGGTTTTTCTACTAGAAATCCGGGCATTACCCGGGTGCTGCTCGGTGATGCCCTGATTGGTGAACATGAACGTTTATTAAAACGTACCGATCATTTTTTTCAGAGAATTGAAACCCAGTTACGCCAGGTGCTCAGGGAAGGTGAACTAAAAGGCCAGTTTCATTATCAGGGAAATATCGGTTATTTTGCAGAAATCCTGACCAGCTTTATAGAAGGGCAGCTGAGCCGATATGTGCGTACCCGCTTTGCCAGAAAGCCGGATGAAAACTGGCCATTAAAATGGCTGTTCCTGGTTAAAAGCCTGACTGCAGATTCCTGAATAGTTTCAACCTCTTATTCCACTGATCTTCCGGAAAGGGCTTTTATTGATTAATTTTATATGCAATGGTTTTAAATTCAGTTAATAAGCCGGAAATTTCTTCACTATTACAGAATTCCTGGCCTATGCGTTCCGGATGACAACGTATCTGAAATACCAGGTCTTTTTTGCTGTCAGACTCCCTGGTATCGAGTCTGGTTAAACTCATGGCAATGTCCTGGTGTTTTTCCGGGGTATCGGTGACTACAATTTGATTAGTCTGATAAAGAATGGGTCTGGTTGCAAACTCCCTGATAAATTCAATAGAGCGATCCCATAGCAGCTGACATTGTGCCTCACTTAAACAGCTTAGTTTAACAGCATGTAATTTTTTGGCCTGCCTGGGGGTAGACAGACTGTGTTTCAGCCGGTTTGATTTGGTGATCATAAAACGTTCGACGTCATGCGCAAACACTGTTTTTATTATTTCTGTTTCCTTTTTTTCAGAGTTGATCTGTGATTGCAGGTTGTGAATTTCATTTCGGCTGGCATCCAGTAATTCAGCCAGCTGGGGTGAAACCTGCCTGCCTGAACGTTCCATATTTGCGGCCTGTCTGACCAGATTGCCGAACTGGCGTTTTTTCAGTTCCATGCTGGAGTGCAGAATTTTAGAACGGGAATTAATAATATCCAGTTTGGATCTCAGTGAACTTAACAAATCATCGATGGTCAGATAGGTTTTTAATAAAACCTGATCATATTCTCTGGATTTACGTTTTTGATCCGCTTCAAGCTTGAGCAGCCTGGCCAGTTCCTGTTCAGAGCGAATTTCTTCAGGGGTTTTAGTGCGTTCTTTAATTTTCCGGGTAATGCCCTGTTCATCAATATAGCGGATACGCTGGTTATAATATTCTCTGGGAATACGTTTGCCGCATTCTGTAATGCCGTCTGTGTTTTTCCAGCATTTAATTAAGCTTTCAGCCTTTAGAGCAGGCGAAGACATTATCAGTATGCTGACAATAATCAGTAATGTCTTATTGAATCCCGTAAAGCCTGAAGAAAGTGATTTAGAATAAAATAAAATAATTTTATGTGGTTTTAGTAATAGTTTAAGTAATTGCATATATAATAAAAAACTGGCTAGTCCATAATCCATAATGTAAAGCTTGGTGCTAATTAGTTTATAACAGAAGTATTGATAATAGAAAAGAATAATATATTAAAAGCCATGAATAAAAGTATCTAATATGCCAATTAGTGAGCAAATTCTCTTATTTATTGTTTCCTATAGCGCTAATACCTTTTCAGCTTTTGCCGGTGGCGGTGCCGGCCTGATACAACTGCCCTTACTGATCTTTCTGGGACTCATGTTCAGTACTGCCCTGGCTACCCATAAAGTGGCCAGCGTTGCTCTTGGCGTGGGCGCCACTATCCGTCATTTACGTTCCAGAACCATGGACAGAAAGTTTGCTCTGTTTATCCTGCTCTGTGGGGTTCCCGGGGTGATAGCCGGTGGGTTTATTATTGTGCAGGTTCCGGAAATGACAGCCAGGATGGCTTTGGGTGTTCTGACCATATCCCTGGGTGTTTATTCATGGCTTAAGCCGGCTATGGGGCTGACCTTAAAAGCCAGTAACCGTTCCAGAAAAGGCATGCTCATCGGTGGGCTGGGACTGTGCCTGATAGGCGTTTTAAATGGTTCACTGACCTCCGGTACAGGGCTTTTTGTGACCATATGGCTGGTCGGCTGGTTCGGGCTGGATTATAAATCGGCTGTGGCCTATACCCTGGTACTGGTCGGGGTATTCTGGAATGGTACGGGCGCTGTTACCATTGGTCTGCTCAGTCAGATCCAGTGGAACTGGCTTCCTGCTCTGCTGCTGGGTTCTCTGCTGGGCGGTTTTACCGGTGCCCATCTGGCCATTGTAGCCGGCAACCGCTGGATAAAACGGGTGTTTGAAGTGATTACCATTGCGGTAGGACTGAAACTTATTTTTTAACCTGATTTATTTAGGTTTAATTCCCAGATTCTCACAAATCTGCAAAGTCGTCTGACTCTGGTTCAGAGTATAAAAGTGTAATCCAGGAGCACCGGCAGCTAATAGTTGTTCACATAAACGGCTTACAACATCCAGCCCCAGCGACTTGATGGACTCTATATCATCCCCGTAACTTTCCAGACGCCGGGATAACCAGCGCGGGATTTCAGCGCCGCACATATCCGAAAATCCGGCCAGACGGGTATAGTTGGTGATCGGCATAATGCCCGGTACAATGGGTTTATCCAGCCCGGCTTTTTCACAGCTGTCGACAAAATACAGATAGGCATCCATATTGAAAAAATACTGGGTGATGGCACTATCGGCACCGGCATTCATTTTAGTGACAAAATGCTGCAGGTCAGTCTGGGCGTTTTTAGCCTGGGGATGCACCTCGGGATAAGCAGCCACTTCAATATGAAAATGCTCGCCGGTTTCAGCGCGGATAAATTCAACCAGTTCATTGGCATAACGAAACTCACCAATATCCCGATGTCCGGAAGGCAGGTCTCCGCGCAGAGCGACAATACGTTTAATCCCCATATTGATAAAGGTATTAAGCAGATCTGCCAGACTGTCCCGGGTTGCCCCGATACAGGACAGATGAGGTGCGGCAGAATAACCGGCATCCTGGATGCTCATCACTGTTTTTATGGTTCCTTCCCGGGTACTGCCTCCGGCGCCATAGGTGACGGAATAATACAGGGGATTTAAAACACTGAGTTCATCGCGTACCTGTGCCAGTTTCCTGGCCCCATCTTCAGTCTTGGTTGGAAAAAACTCAAAACTGATCGGTTGCGGGTATTGTTGTTGTAATTTCATAATGTGTTATTAGTAACGCCGTTTAATAACGATAGTGTTCAGGCTTATAAGGGCCTTCCTGAGGTACGCGAATATAATCGGCCTGTTCCTTGCTCAGCAGAGTCAGGTTAGCGCCAATCTTAAGCAGGTGCAGATGGGCGACCTTTTCATCCAGCTTCTTGGGCAGGACATAGACCTGATTATCATAGTTTTCACTGTGCTGCCATAATTCAATCTGAGCCAGAACCTGATTTGTGAAAGAAGCAGACATGACAAAGCTGGGGTGGCCGGTTGCACAGCCCAGGTTGACCAGACGACCTTCTGCCAGCAGAATAATTCGCTTACCGTCAGGGAAAATAATATGATCCACCTGGGGCTTAATGTTTTCCCATTCATACTGACGTAATGCTTCGACCTGAATTTCAGAATCAAAATGACCAATATTACAGACAATGGATTCATTCTTCATGGCCAGCATATGATCATGGGTAATAATATCGATATTACCGGTAGTGGTTACAAAGATATCCCCTTTATCTGCAGCATCTTCCATGGTAACAACCCGATAACCTTCCATGGCTGCCTGCAGAGCACAGATAGGATCAATTTCAGTCACCCAGACTGTGGCACCCATACCGCGGAAAGCCTGAGCACAGCCTTTACCCACATCACCATAACCACAGACAACGGTAATTTTACCGGCAATCATAACATCAGTAGCACGCTTAATGCCGTCAATCAGAGATTCACGACAGCCGTACAGATTATCAAATTTTGACTTGGTGACTGAATCATTGACATTAAAGGCAGGCACTTTTAACTCACCTTTTTCCGCCATTTCATATAAACGGTGAACACCGGTAGTCGTTTCTTCTGAAAGGCCTTTAATGTCCTTAAGCAGCTCAGGATGATCATCATGAATAATCTGGGTCAGATCGCCGCCGTCATCCAGAATCATGTTGGGCGTCCAGTCATCAGGCCCATGGATAGTCTGTTCAATACACCAGATAAATTCCTCTTCCGTTTCACCCTTCCAGGCAAAAACAGGAATTCCCGCTGCTGCCATGGCTGCCGCTGCATGATCCTGAGTAGAGAAAATATTACAGGAAGACCAGCGGACCTCAGCCCCCAGAGCTGTCAGGGTTTCCATTAATACGGCGGTCTGAATGGTCATATGCAGACAACCTGCAATACGGGCACCTTTAAGCGGTTTTAATTCCCCGTACTCTTCACGCAGCGCCATCAACCCGGGCATTTCCTGTTCTGCAATCAAAACTTCTTTTCTTCCCCAGTCGGCAAGACTGATATCTGCTACTTTATAATCTGACATGTTTACCTTTATCCTAATATCCTAAAAATAAGTTTGTAACTGTTCTTTATGCTACAACTAAAAAATCATTAAATTTATATCTTTATTTGTTAACTTAGACTCGTAGTATTAGCTGGTAGAATGGCTTTTCTGAAGACGCCGTGAACCCATCCATGGGGGCTTTTCGGCAGCGTCCCTGCTGCCGAAACTTCAGAAAAGCCATTCTACCAGCTAATACGGTCGTGTTTATAGCACCGTATTACAAACCCGCCGAATCCCTTAATGCCTCCGCCTTATCCGTCTGCTCCCAGCTGAACTGAGGCTCTTCACGGCCAAAATGGCCATAGGCCGCAGTGGCACGATAAATCGGACGTAACAGGTTCAGCATTTTAACCAGACCCCCGGCCCGTAAATCAAAATGCTCATTAATCAGTGCCACCAGACGGCTATTATCCACTTTACCGGTACCGAAAGTTTCTACTGAAATAGAGGTAGGCTGAGCAACCCCAATGGCATAGGATACCTGAATTTCGCAGCGATCCGCCAGACCAGCGGCCACAATGTTTTTGGCTACATAGCGTCCGGCATAAGCCGCACTACGGTCAACCTTGGAGGGATCCTTGCCGGAGAAGGCGCCGCCGCCATGACGAGCCATACCGCCGTAAGTATCCACAATAATTTTACGGCCGGTCAGACCGCAGTCGCCCACAGGACCGCCGATAACAAAACGGCCGGTTGGGTTTATATGATACTTGGTGTCTTTATCCAGCCATTTTTCCGGCAGTACCGGCTTGATAATTTCATCCATAACCGCTTCGCGCAGGGTGTTAGTACTGATATCATCAGAATGCTGGGTGGACAGCACCACAGCGTCAATCCCTACCGGCCGGCCGTTTTCATAACGGAAAGTAACCTGGCTTTTGGCATCGGGTCGCAGCCAGTCCAGCAGGCCGCTTTTTCTGACATGGGCCTGGCGTTTAACCAGCTGGTGGGCATAGGTAATCGGCGCCGGCATTAATACTTCAGTTTCGTTACTGGCATAGCCGAACATCAGCCCCTGATCACCGGCACCCTGTTCGTGATCTTTTGATTCATCCACACCCATGGCAATATCAGGAGACTGCTTGCCAATAGAAGTCAGTACTGCGCAGGAGTTATAGTCAAAACCCATATCGGAATGGTTATAACCGATTTCCTTAATGGTCTCCCGGACAATGGACGGCATGTCCACATAGGTGGAGGTCGTAATCTCACCGGAAAGGATCACCATGCCGGTATTAATCATGGTTTCACAGGCAACACGAGCCCTGGCATCTTCGCTTAAGATTGCGTCAAGTATGGCATCTGCAATTTGATCGGCCATTTTATCAGGGTGGCCTTCAGAAACAGACTCAGAGGTAAACAGGTGGCTATTGGCCATAATTGTGATTTCCTTTAACAAATAACCTTAATATTGGCATCTTTACTTTGTACTTTCTCGGTGCTGTGTAAAGATAGAATAAGGCGTTCTATAATAAATGATCTGTTAAGTGTAAGACTTATTTTATAAACTTTAAATAAATTTAATAAAATAGTAGGATAAATTGAATATATTTCATAGTTTTTAGCAATCACCTTAAATTAAACCTTCAATTTTATCATTTATTTAAATCCAAGGAGCTCAAATGGTCAGTCTGGAAACCCCGGTATGTGAATTTGGTAAAGATGCCATTGATTTTTCCCTGCCCGATGGAGATGGAAGAATCTGGACCCTGCAGGATTGTGCCGGTGAAAAAGGCCTGCTGGTGATGTTTATCTGTAACCACTGTCCCTATGTTAAGGCCATTCGTGAACGCCTGGTGCGTGATACCCTGGAATTAAAGGCTCTGGGTATTAATAGCGTTGCTATTATGTCTAATGATCCAGCGCAATACGAAGAAGATTCACCAGAAAATATGAAAAAAGTGGCTCAGCAGTACGACTTCCCTTTTCCCTATTTACTGGATACCACTCAGGCCGTTGCCAAACAGTATGGAGCCGTCTGTACGCCAGACTTTTTTGGTTATAACAAGGATCTGAAATTACAGTATCGCGGACGTCTGGATGCATCCCGCAAAGAAACAGCGCCGGAAGATGTCAAACGGGATTTATTCGATGCCATGAAACAGGTGGCTCAGACCGGCCATGGTCCTAAGGAACAGATCCCCAGTATGGGCTGCTCAATCAAGTGGATTGATTGATATTTATCAAGCTGAGATAAACTTATATCAAGTATAAAAAAACGCACAAGCATGCCAAACTGAGCATTGCTTTGTTTATAAGTTATTGAAAAACAATGGGTGTTGTATGTGTAACTATATGCTTTTCTAATAGTTGGTATAAGCTAATGCTTATGCCAACTATTAAAAAATATAGTTGTACTTTATACCTGATTTCTATTATATTTCGATAATCAATTTTTTAGCGTAAAGTTTATCTTGGTGAAAACATCCCTGAAATATGGATAAAAGATAACCAAAAAAGTTGCTGTCTTATTAAAGATGAGAGACAATGAAGAACTTTACAAAATTTTAATTAAAACGTAATTGTCAGATACCGGCTTTTCAGAATACTGATAAAGCTGATATTCGAAGCCGTTACAAAATAGAAATTCCTTAATTTCCAGGAGAATCATATGCCAGAACGTAAGGTACTAGCCAATGCTATTCGAGCATTAAGTATGGATGCAGTGCAAAAAGCAAATTCAGGGCACCCAGGAGCACCTATGGGTATGGCTGATATCGCAGAAGTGCTGTGGAATGACTTTATGACGCACAATCCAGCCAACCCGAAGTGGGCGGATCGCGACCGTTTCATTCTGTCCAATGGCCATGGCTCAATGCTTATCTATTCATTATTACACCTGACTGGTTATGATCTCTCTATCGATGATCTAAAACAGTTCCGTCAGCTGCATTCCAGGACTCCGGGACATCCTGAATACGGTTATGCGCCGGGCGTAGAAACTACCACCGGTCCTCTGGGTCAGGGTATTACCAATGCTGTTGGTATGGCCATGGCAGAAAAAACACTGGCGGCCCAGTTCAACCGTGACGGCCACGATATTGTTGACCATTACACTTATGTGTTTATGGGTGACGGCTGTATGATGGAAGGTATTTCCCATGAAGCCTGTTCTCTGGCTGGTACCTGGGGCCTGGGCAAGCTGATTGCTTACTGGGATGATAACGGCATCTCTATTGACGGTCATGTTGAAGGCTGGTTTACTGATGATACGCCTAAGCGTTTTGAGTCTTATGGCTGGCACGTTATCCGTGATGTTGATGGTCATGATCCGGAAGCTATCCGTAATGCCACATTAGAAGCCCGTTCGGTTACTGATCGTCCTACCTTAATCTGTACCAAAACCATTATTGGTATGGGTTCACCTAATCTGTGCGGTACTCATGACTGTCATGGCGCGCCTCTGGGTGAAGATGAAATTAAACTGACCCGTGAAAACATTGGCTGGGAATATGAGCCATTTGTTATTCCTGATGATGTTTACAGTGGCTGGGATGCACGCAGTAAAGGTACCGAGGCAGAAAATGCCTGGAATGAAAAATTTGCAGCGTATCAGGCTGCCTATCCTGAACTGGCGGCTGAATTTACCCGTCGTATGAACGGTGAACTGCCAGGTAACTGGACTGAAGTAGCGGATGCCTTTGTTAAGCAAAGTGTAGAAAATGCTGCAACGATTCCTTCCCGTAAGGCTTCCCAGTTAGCGATTGAAGGTTATGCCAAAGCCTTACCTGAATTTTTAGGTGGTTCTGCTGACCTGTCACCATCCAACCTGACAACCTGGTCTGGTTCGGTTTCCATTATGGATGATCCGGCCGGTAACTACATCAGCTATGGTGTGCGTGAATTCGGTATGTCAGCTATTATGAACGGTGTGACTCTGCACGGCGGTTTCCTGCCTTATGGTGCAACCTTCCTGATGTTCTCGGAATATGCCCGTAATGCTCTGCGTATGGCAGCATTAATGAAACTGCGTACCCTGTTTGTTTATACTCACGATTCCATTGGTCTGGGTGAAGACGGTCCGACTCACCAGCCAATTGAGCAGATAGCCACTCTGCGTATGATTCCAAACATGTCTGTCTGGCGTCCGGCCGATGCCGTTGAATCAGCAGTAGCATGGCGTTGTGCCATTGAAAAATCCGATGGCCCAAGCTGTCTGATTTTCTCTCGTCAGAACCTGGATCACCAGGATCGCTCTGATGAAGCTCTGGCTAATATCTCCAAAGGCGGGTATATACTGTCTGACTGTGATGGCACTCCGGATGTGATCCTGATTGCTACCGGTTCTGAAGTGGGTATTACCATGGATGCTGCCAAAGAATTAACCGGCAAGGGCAAAAAAGTACGCGTGGTTTCCATGCCCTGTACTAATGTTTTTGATGCTCAAAGCGATGACTATAAAGAGTCTGTGCTGCCTGCAGCAGTCACTGCACGTGTTGCAGTTGAAGCCGGTGTTACCTATGCCTGGGGCGAATATGTTGGCCTTAATGGCAAGGTTATCGGCATTAACCGCTTTGGTGAATCTGCACCTGCAGGTGAACTGTTCAAGGAATTTGGCTTTACTGTTGAGAACGTTGTCGCAACGGCTGAATCCATCATGTAAAACATCTATGATTCGGGTCGCTGAAGGCTAATGCCATTCAGCAGCCCGCATCGCAATATTGCCAGCTCATGGCAAGTTTATACAAAATTTAAAGATTTAAAATCAGTTAAATATTAGGAGAAATAATAATGACGATTAAAGTCGGTATTAATGGTTTTGGCCGTATCGGTCGTATGGTTTTCCGTGCTGTTTACAACGAATTCGATGATATTGAAATCGTTGGTATTAACGACTTACTGGATGCCGAATACCTGGCATACATGCTGAAATATGACTCAGTACATGGTCGTTTTGCTCATGATGTGTCTTCTGAAGACGGTGCAATGATTGTTGATGGCAAGAAAATCCGTTTAACTGCTGAACGTGATCCGGCTGACCTGAAATGGGGTGATGTTGATGCGGATATCGTTATCGACTGTACTGGTTTCTTCCTGACAGAAGAAAGCTGTCAGAAGCATATTGATGCCGGTGCCAAAAAAGTGGTTCAGTCTGCTCCTTCCAAAGACGGTACTCCCATGTTTGTATACGGCGTAAACCACACAGATTATGCAGGTCAGGCCATTGTTTCTGCAGCTTCCTGTACCACAAACTGTCTGGCACCTGTCGCCAAGGTTCTGAATGACAAGTGGGGCATCAAGCGTGGTCTGATGACTACTGTTCATGCGGCGACTGCCACTCAGAAAACTGTTGACGGCCCATCCATGAAAGACTGGCGCGGTGGTCGTGGTATTCTGGAAAATATTATCCCATCCTCCACTGGTGCGGCTAAAGCAGTGGGTGTAGTACTGCCAGAACTAAACGGCAAACTGACTGGTATGGCTTTCCGTGTACCTACTTCTGACGTATCCGTTGTTGACCTGACGGTTGAACTGGACAAAGATGCTTCCTATGATGACATTTGTGCGGCGATGAAAGAAGCTTCTGAAACCGGTGATATGAGCAAGACTCTGGGTTACACTGATGAAAAAGTCGTTTCTACAGACTTCCGCGGTGTTGGCTTCTCATCTATTTTTGATGCTGGCGCTGGTATTGCACTGGACGGCACTTTCGTTAAAGTCGTTTCCTGGTATGATAACGAGTATGGTTACACCTGTAACATGCTGCGTTTTGTTGAGCACGTTGCTGCCAACTAATTACCAGTAGGAAATGTATACTATACAGACTGAACATAGTGTTTAGGCATAGTTATAGTATCGGACAAAGAGCATATCAGGCGAACACCACCTGTTGTGCTCTTTGCTTTTTATAAAAATACAAATCCCTGTATTGTTTTTGTACTTGTTTTATTAACCTCAAAGTTATAACCAAAGTATAGTTGGCATTTAAATAGGTTTTAGGCATAAAATATATTTAAATGGTAATTAACCGCTTTTAAACTCATTTGAAAAGAGGAATTCACATGTCAGTTATTAAAATGACCGATCTGGACCTGTCAGGCAAACGTGTACTTATACGCCAGGATCTCAATGTACCGATTAAAGACGGTAAAGTCACATCCGACAAACGGATCCGTGCTTCTCTGCCAACCATAGAAAAGGCACTTGAAGGCGGAGCCAAAGTCATGATCATGTCTCACCTGGGTCGTCCGACAGAAGGTGAATACTCTGATGAATTTTCCATGGCACCGGTAGCGGCTCACATGTCCGAACTGATGGGCAGAGAAGTGAAGCTGGTTAAGGATTATCTGGATGGCTTCGACATGGGTGATGCCGATGTGGTACTGCTGGAAAATGTCCGTTTTAATGCAGGTGAAAAGAAAAATGATGAAGTTCTGGCTAAAAAATACGCGGCATTATGCGATGTATTTGTAATGGACGCCTTTGGTACTGCTCACCGTGCACAGGGTTCTACCTATGGTGCAGCACAATATGCGCCGGTTGCCTGTGCCGGTCCTCTGCTGGCGGGAGAACTGGATGCTCTGGGTAAAGCCCTGGATAATCCGGCCCGACCCATGGTGGCCATTGTGGGTGGTTCTAAAGTTTCTACCAAACTGACGGTACTGGAATCACTGTCTAAGGTGGTTGACCAGCTGATTGTTGGCGGTGGTATTGCCAATACCTTTATTGCAGCCGAAGGTTACAATGTAGGTAAATCTCTGTATGAAGAAGACCTGGTTGAAACGGCTAAAGGACTGAAAGCCGCAGCCATAGAACGTGGCGGAGATATTCCGGTACCCACCGATGTGGTTTGTGCCAAGGAATTTTCAGAAACGGCAGAAGCTGAACTAAAATCCGTAGAAGATGTAACGGATGATGACATGATTTTTGATATTGGTCCGGACAGCTCCAAAGCCCTGGCCGAAATACTGAAAAGTGCCGGTACCATTGTCTGGAACGGTCCTGTAGGCGTCTTTGAATTTGACCAGTTTGGTGAAGGCACCAGGGCTATTTCGCTGGCTATTGCAGAATCACCTGCATTTTCAATTGCCGGCGGCGGTGATACTCTGGCAGCGGTTGATAAATATAATATTGCTGATAAAGTATCCTATATTTCCACGGGTGGTGGTGCATTCCTGGAATTTCTGGAAGGCAAAAAACTGCCTGCCGTTGCTATTCTGGAAGAACGTGCCAAAGGTTAATTATCTGCTGTTAAAAAACAGGTATTAACTCCAGACAGAAAATAGTAACAGCACCTTTACCCGGCTCCTCGTAATAGCCTGTTCTGCACTCTGTGTACCCTGAAGGGCAAAAGTCGAGGCGCTGAGTTTACTGATAATGGTCAAAAGTGGCCGTTATTTACCAAAGTGGAAGACTGAATGTTTAGACGGACGAAAATTCTGGCCACCTTAGGGCCTGCTACCGATGATCCCAAAGTACTGGATAAGGTCATTGAAGCCGGTGTCGATGTGGTACGTATTAATTTTTCGCATGGAACCCCTGAAGAACACCTGTCCAGAGCTGAAAAACTACGCTCCAGAGCCCGTTCTTTTGGACGTCAGGTGGGTGTGCTGGCCGATCTACAGGGTCCTAAGATACGCATCGAACGTTTTCGTGACGGCCCGATAGAATTAAACGAAGGGGATCAGTTTATTTTTGATGCTGGTCTGGACATTGCCGAAGGTGATCAAACCCGGGTTGGCATTAGTTATAAAGAACTGGTAGATGATGTTAAACGCGGTGATAACCTGCTGGTTGATGACGGTCGCCTGGTATTCTGGGTCGATCATGTCGAAGATCACGAGGTGGTCTGCCGGGTGGTTGTAGGCGGTAAACTGTCTGACCGTAAAGGCATCAATCTGCAGGGTGGCGGGCTTTCAGCCAGTGCTCTGAGTGATAAAGACAAGGCGGATATAAAAGTAGCCGCGCAGATGGGTGCCGACTATCTGGCTGTTTCTTTTCCAATCTGTGCCGATGATATTCATAAGGCACGCGAACTGTTTGTGGCAGCCGGCGGTCATGGCGGTATTGTTGCCAAGATTGAACGGGCGGAAGCGCTGGACTGCATAGATGATATTATTGAAGCGTCCGATGTCATTATGATTGCCCGCGGTGATCTGGGTGTGGAAATAGGTGATGCGGCACTGCCACCCATTCAGAAACGCCTGATCAGCCTGGGACGTACCATGAACCGTGTGGTGATTACTGCTACACAGATGATGGAGTCCATGATTGAAAACCAGATCCCGACCAGGGCAGAAGTTTTTGATGTGGCTAATGCGGTACTGGACGGTACCGATGCGGTCATGCTGTCGGCAGAAACCGCTACCGGTAAATTCCCGGACAAAGCCATTGCGGCCATGGACCGTATCTGTCGTGAAGCAGAAAAACAACGCCAGGTCAGTCAGTCCGATCATCGTATTCATACTGAATTTAAATATATTGATGAAGCCATAGCCATGTCCACCATGTATACGGCCAATCATCTTAAGGTAAAAGCCATTGTAGCTTTAACCGAATCCGGCTCAACCACCCTGTGGATGTCCCGTATTGGTTCCGGCATCCCGATTTTTGCCTTTACCAGTCATGTGGATACCCGCCGCAAGGTTACTCTGTACCGTGGTGTGGTTCCCGTCAGTTTTGAAATCGGTACCACCGATCATGCAGAACTGAATATGGAAGTGGTCGATGAACTGAAACGCCGCGGCACCGTCAGAGACGGTGATCTGGTTATTATTACCAAGGGTGATCTGGCTGGGGTAATGGGTGGCACCAATGCCATGAAAATTGTCAAGGTTGGGGAGATGGTAGAACCCGATTTTAATGGCTAAGCCGGTAAAAACTGGTAAAATACACGAATCTTATTTTAAACGATTAATTAATAACTCAATAGATGAAGGAGAGCCAAGATGGCCTTGATTTCAATGCGTCAATTACTGGACTATGCTGCTGAACACAGCTTTGGTCTGCCAGCGTTCAATGTAAATAATATGGAGCAGGTCCATGCTATTATGCAAGCTGCCGATGAAACCGATTCACCAGTGATTATGCAGGGTTCTGCAGGTGCACGTTCTTATGCAGGCGAACCCTTCCTGCGTCATCTGATTTCTGCAGCAGTAGAAATGTACCCTCATATTCCAGTTGTCATGCACCAGGATCATGGTTCTGAGCCAGCAGTATGTCTGCGTTCTATCCAGTCCGGTTTTACCTCTGTTATGATGGACGGTTCTCTGATGGCGGACATGAAGACCCCTTCTACTTTTGAATACAATGTAGAGACCACTCGTGAAGTGGTTAAAATGGCTCATGCCGGCGGTGTTTCTGTTGAAGGTGAGCTGGGTTGTCTGGGTTCTCTGGAAACCGGTATGATGGGTGAAGAAGACGGTCACGGTGCAGAAGGCAAGCTGGACATGGATATGCTGTTAACCGATCCAGAAGAAGCTGCTACTTTTGTTAAGGAAACCGGTGTTGATGCCCTGGCTATTGCCATTGGTACTTCTCATGGTGCCTACAAGTTCACCAAGGAACCAGAAGGTGATGTACTGCGGATTGACCGTATTGTAGAAATTCATAATCGAATTCCTGATACACACCTGGTCATGCACGGTTCTTCTTCGGTACCGCAGGACTGGCTGGAAATCATCAATAACTACGGTGGTGATATGGGTCAGACCTATGGTGTGCCGGTTGAAGAAATTGTTGAAGGTATCAGGAACGGTGTACGAAAGGTTAATATTGATACTGATCTGCGTATGGCCTCTACCGGTTCTATTCGTAAGTTCCTGGCTGAAAACCCATCCAACTTCGATCCTCGCAAATTCCTTAAGGCATCTACAGCGGCTATGAAAGACATTTGTAAAGCTCGTTATGAAGCCTTTGGCAGTGCCGGTCATGCATCAAAAATCAAGCCATTGCTGCTTGAAACTATGATTGGCCGCTATGAAAGTGGAGAACTGGATCCTAAAATTTCCTAACTCTGAATATTATAGACCAAAATTTAGAGCCTTTTTTATGGTATGAAAGAGGCTCTAAGCATGAAAGAGGACGGCCTGGCCGTCCTTTTTCTGTTTTAATTGATATAACCCAAAAAAAAATTACAGATATTCCTGCTGGAATATCAGGTAGATAAAGATAAAAACTATGAATAATAATACAAAGCCGGTCGTTGGTGTGGTTATGGGCAGTAATAGTGACTGGGATGTAATGAAAAATGCCTGTCAGATGCTCAAAGATCTGGAGATTGTATACGAGGCAAAAGTGGTTTCAGCACACCGGACACCGGATCTGCTGTATCAGTATGCAGAGCAGGCAAGGGACAGAGGGATAAAGTGCATTATTGCCGGAGCAGGTGGTGCAGCCCATCTGCCGGGTATGCTGGCGGCCAAAACTACTATACCGGTACTGGGTGTACCGGTTAATTCACGCCATTTAAAAGGTATGGATTCGTTATTATCTATAGTACAGATGCCGAAGGGGATTCCGGTGGCAACCTTTGCCATTGGTGAAGCCGGAGCGGCTAATGCCGGTTTATATGCAGCATCTATTTTATCTGTTACTGATCAGGGGATTGCTGATAAACTACAGGTATTCAGAGATAAACAGGCAGAAGTGGTTCTGAATATGGAATTGCCGGAGTTGTAAAAATGGGGTAATTACCTGGATTACCGTAACAGGGTATAGTGACTGTATTTCCGGGGACGCTCAGGCACATCCATGTGGCGCTTTATCTCGGCATCCTGCCTCCATAAACCCCGTAAATACAGTACCTGCAGCCAATCACGGTCATATTGACTGAATACTTGCGTTAGTTTTTCAATAGAGAAAATTTAAAAGTATTTTAGAAAGCAGAAATAAGGAAAAACAATACCATGATACTACCAGGAAAAACATTAGGTATGCTCGGCGGCGGTCAGCTGGGGCGGATGTTTGTTATGGCGGCTCATGCAATGGGCTATCATGTTATTGTCCTTGATCCCGATCCCGACAGTCCAGCGGGTCGGATTGCCGATGAACATATTCATGCCTCCTATTCGGATCAATGGGCACTGGAGCAATTAGCTAATAATTGCGATGCCATTACCACCGAATTTGAAAATATACCTTCAGCCACTTTAAAGAAACTGGAGCAGTCGGTTCCGGTGCGGCCGTCTTCTTCTGCCGTTGAAATTGCCCAGAACCGTATTTCTGAGAAAACTTTTCTGGCCGATAATGGTTTTGAAACCGCTCGTTTTTTTCCCATATATGAAAAGGAGGAACTGGAGTTTGCGCTGTCACAGATTGGTGGAACCGCGATTCTGAAAGTGGCCAGTTTTGGTTATGACGGGAAGGGACAGGTTATCGTTAATAACCTGGAAGAGGCCATTGCCGGGTTTGAGTCCATGGGCTCAGTGCATTGTGTGCTGGAAGAGAAGGTGGATCTACAGACCGAGGTTTCGGTAGTGCTGGCTCGCAGTCATGACGGTACTGTTGCCTGTTATCCGGTCGGTGAGAACCATCATGTCAATGGAATTCTGGAATATACGGCGGTCCCCTCCAGCCTGCCCAAGGTATTGCTGGACAGAGCAGTTCGGGATGCCTCTGAGTTTGCAGAAAAGCTGGATTACTGCGGGGTAATGGCGGTTGAGTTTTTCTATACCCGTGATGAGCGCCTGCTGATAAACGAAGTGGCCCCCCGGCCGCATAACAGCGGTCATTACACCATTGATGCCTGTAAGACCTCACAGTTTGAACAGCAGGTGCGTATGCTCTGCGGCCTGCCTGCCGGCAGTGTTGAGCTGCTGTCACCAGTGGTGATGTTTAATATTCTGGGGGATGTCTGGGTCAATGGTGAGCCGGACTGGGAGCAGTTATTGTCCAACCCTGATGTTAAGCTGCATCTGTATGGTAAACGGGAAGCACGAGCCGGGCGCAAGATGGGGCATTTTACCTGTCTTGGACGCTCCACCACAGAACTGCTGCAGGAAACCCGCAGACTGGCTAATGCCCTGCCTAATCCCTGATAAATCATGTCTTTTAGCTTTGAAACCATCGGGATAGTTCATTCCTGTTATAAGGACAAGTTTGCTATTCCGAGGCAGGCCGGACTGGTGACGGCTTCTACTGCCAGCATAGAATTACAGCCCCCCTTTAATGATATAGAAACCACCCGTGGTCTGGAGGATTTTTCTCATCTCTGGCTGACTTTTGTCTTTCACCGGCATGTGGGCAAAGGCTGGAATGTTATGGTTAAGCCGCCACGGCTGGACGGTAAACAGCGTTTCGGAGTGTTTGCTACCCGTGCCAGTTTTCGTCCAAACCCTGTTGGCCTGTCTCTGGTTGAACTGGACAGCATCGAACAGGACGGCTCCAGAGTGCTGATTCATATTAAGGGTGCGGATTTACTGGATCAGACACCAATACTCGATATCAAGCCTTATATACCCTATAGTGACAGCCTGATGAATGCCAGAGGTGGTTTTACTGATAATATTCACGAACAGATGTTTACCGTGAAATTCAGTCCTCTGGCGGGGCACCAGACAGAACAGGCCAGTAAAAAGTATCCGCAGATCAGAGAATTTATAAGCCAGTTATTAGGACTGGATCATCGTGCGTATTTTTATAAAAAAATAGATAAAAGTTATGCCACAAAAATATATGATTATGATCTGAAATGGACAGTAAAAGATAATTCTGTTCAGGTAATAAGCCTGGAAACTATACGTTAATTTCTGCCGGCATTACTGATTATTTAACACGTTTTGGCCGAAAATAATCTTTATTATTATAAAATTCAGGATCCTTATTTGCAGAATACCAGCCGGGCACACCCAGAATGGGTAAGGGTGACAAAAAATGTGAGTCAGTAAGACGATTATGTTTTTTAATATCATCTCTTAATAAACCATCAAGCACTTTATACTGCTCCATTTTAGCGAGACTGAAAAAATCCTCTGGTACCGTAAGACAGTAAGCTTTGCCGGTAAAACCGATAAATGGTTTAAAGGCTTTTTCATACATACCGTGGCCGAAAACAAATGCACCTGTACTTTGCTGTACACCAGTCAGCCAGCAGGGTCGGTTTTTTACAAAAGCCTGCTGCCATTGATGAGCTTTTAAACTCTGCAGTAATTCAGTTTCTGTACTGGCAATAATGATTCCAGATTCATCCAGATGGGTAATGGCATCACGGGTCCGGGTACGTTTTTTTCCGGGCTGTTTGTGCAGTTCCTGTCTATGCAGTTCATTTAACAGAATTTTGGTCTGCGGAAAAAGGATCCAGATAAAGGCATTAAATAAATCATGCCAGCTTTGTTCCCGGGTACTGATGATCCCGGTTTTAAATATCCGTTCTTCATAGCCCATTTCCGGAAAAGGCAGTGAATCATCCTGTGGTTTCATATCCAGGGGCAGGCCGCTGGCCAGGGTTACAGGAGATTTTATTAAAGCCATAAGACCGCTGCAGCCGGGCCAGTCAGCCCAGTTAACATCCTGCAGCAGAAGTTTTAAATCTGAAAAGATGGGACTTTTATTGAGAAAGTCAGTGTCCCAATGCTGAATAATATTTTTGGCCATCAGTGAGTGCTTTCGTGTGATTGCTGTCAGGATTATAAAAAATTATAAAGGCTCCGGGTGGGCAATGCCATAACCCTGAAGATAGTCTATATGCATAGCAACCAGCTCATTTTTAATGGCATCATTTTCAACGTATTCAACAATGGTCAGCAGGCCAATGGTGATACTAACTATAATGTGCAGCAGGAAAATAATTGCAGTAATAATATAGGTTTTAGTTTGCAATTTTATTGCATAAATTACTCCACGTAAGGATTGCTTTTTAAATGTAGTAAACTGGCGGAAAAAATCAATGCAGCCGGATCAGCCGTAGTTAGTTTCCATCCATTTATTAAGCATTTAACTTCCCCCTTTGAAAAAGGTGCTGAGGAGTAATACTTTATTGATAAATACAAAGGTATGAGGTGTCAGAGTTCATTTTGACATCAAAAGACTGGTTGGCTTCGACACGGAAGGTTTCGCCGGCAGTAAAGCTTTTCCAGCTATCGGCGCCGGGCAGTTTTACCTGCATGGCACCAGACGTTACGGTCATCAGTTCAATACTGGAAGTGCCAAAAGTATATTCTCCGGCAGCCATTACACCTACAGTGGCCTTATCGCCGGAAGCGTCTGTAAAAGACAGTGATTTCACCTTGCCGTCAAAGTATTCATTTACATCAAACATATATTCTCCAGAAAATGGAATTTATTGATTATAGTCAGAGTATTACCGGCAGTCCGGCCGGTATGCCAATTTTACTGTATCCTGCAGGCTTAATATAGTCGGTTTTAAACATCCTGGTTCTGGGTAGTGTAGCCTGTATACCCGCTATCTACCCTGTGTGTTCAGTGGTAAACTTGAATTTTTAATTTATGTTTAACAGGTCTGTGAATGAGGAACCTTTACCAGGAAGCCAAAAGCTGTTTTTTAACGGCGGATCCGGATGAAAAAATGCAGCTGAGTCTGGAAATTGCATCAGCCTGGGATGCCGGACAGCTACAGTGGCAGGAGGGTGAGCTCCCATTAGAACCGGTATTGCAGCTTAATCAGCCCGGTCGGCTGGAGAAACCGGAACTGGTGGCCGCAGGCAAGGTAAAAAACCGGGGCTTTAAGTCTGTTCAGCAGCGTGCGGCTCTGATCCATGCTCTGGCTCATATTGAAATGACTGCTGTTAACCTGGCCTGGGACAGTATTTATCGCTATCGCCAGATGCCCAAAGAATATTATGCTGACTGGGTAAAAACCGCCAGAGAAGAAACGCAGCACTTTTATATGCTGCGCCAGAGTTTGCGGGACATGGGTTATGATTACGGTGATTTTCCGGCACATAATGAATTATGGCAGATGGCGGTTACTACGGCAGATGATTTAATGGCCCGCATGGCTATAGTACATCGGGTGCTGGAAGCGAGAGCCCTGGATGTGGTACCTTTCTCGGTGGACAGGTTTCGGGCTATTGGCGATAAAGCCACAGCCGATTCACTGATCATTATTGCCAATGATGAAATCGGGCATGTGAATGCCGGCTCACGCTGGTTTCGCTATTGCTGTGAACAGCAGCAGGTGGATGCTGATGCCATGTTTTTCAAACTGATCAAACAATACCTGCGCTCCACACCCAAAGGGCCCTTTAACCGGGAGGCGCGTATAAAAGCAGGTTTCAGCAATTGGGAAATGCAGGAACTGGAACGGCAGGATGCCCTGTTTAAGGCCAATAAACTTAAAAATAATTAGAAAATCCCTCATCCAGACCTTCTCCCAAAGGGAGAAGGAACCTGCACTGAAATGGACGGGTATTAATTATTCTCCTGTTTAAACTGAATAATCTTCCTGCGCTCTTTTTTACTGGGACGCCGTGACTGAAACTGCGGCATACCGGCCATCATGACCTTGCGTTCCTGCAGCTGCTTTTCTCTGCGCTCTATACTTTCCCGGGTTTCTTCATAAAGTGTCTGGGCCACTTTAGCCGGGCCGCGTTTGGCAGACAGTTGTTTAATGATCACCGTCTGTTCAATGGATTCTTTCTTTATGCGCACAGTATGGCCAACTTCAGCATGATGGCTGGGTTTGACCCTCTGGTTGTTTAAATGTACCTTGCCGCCTTTAATTGCTTCGGTGGCCAGTGAGCGGGTTTTGTAAAAACGTGCAGCCCAGAGCCACTTGTCCAGACGAACCACCTCGTTTTGTTCAGATGAGGATTTTTGTGATTTACTCATAATTTGCCGTATTAAAATAATTGCAATTTATTAAAAAAAACTGGTTAAAAATAGCGCAATTGAAAAAAAGCGTCTATAAAGTATAAGTATAACGCTATTACCTGTTAAAAAAGCAGTGTAAAAGTATAAATAAAAAGTGCAGATAATAAGTATTGAAAGATAAAGGTTAAAAGGTGTAGTTATGGCAAGGCCAGTACGAATAGAGTATTCAGGCGCATATTATTTTATTTCCTCAAAAGCTGCCCCGGATGAGACGGTTTTTAAAGACACTAAAGATCGTCAGGAATTCCTGACTGTATTGCAGGACGTGGTCAAACGTATGCACTGGGAAGTTTTTGCCTATAATCTTATGCCTGACTCCTACCAGTTGTTTATAAAAACCCCTAAGCCTAACCTGTCCAGAGGCATGAGACAGCTAAACGGTGTCTATACTCAGCGCTATAATGCCAAATATGAAACGACCGGTAATATTTTTCATGGCCGCTTTAAGGCCGTACTGGTTGAGGCTAAACATTCATTTGAGGATGTCCTTAAATATGTGCTGTTGATGCCCATGCTCAAACGTAAGGCACGCAAGCTGGACAAATGGAAATGGAGCAGTTATCAGGCAACCATGGGTATGTCCGAAGCACCGGAATGGTTAAAGGTGGATGAAGTCCTGTCCTATTTCGGTAAACAGCCCAAACGTGCCCGTGCTGCCCTGCAAAAAGCACTTGAAAATACCGATAAGGATTTTGACCTGATGGCACAGGTAAAGGCGCAGATCCTGCTGGGCAGTGATGCCTTTGTCAATAAATGGAAAAAGCAGCTGGTTACGGGCAAAATTATGGACAGGGCCAGACAGAGAAAGTCTAAAAAAGTAAAACCATTAACAGATTTTGGTAAACGCTTCAAAAATATCAAGGTGGCTATGGTCAAGGCTTATGAGACCGGAAACTATACCCTGGATCAAATCGGTTCACATTTCGGGGTACACTACAGTACGGTTAGCCGGACGGTAAAAAAAGCCGGTCTGTAATTAACGGAAGTAATTCAGTAAAAAGTAATTCAGTGAAATTTTAATGAATTCTTTTGAAGATATATACCCTGGCATTTCTGTCTTTTACAATAAATTTATTGGGTTCATGGTAAAACTGAAACTGCAGGGTGGTTTTATTGGCTGGAATATAGGCATAGAGTATATTATTCTTAACCAGTAATCGCCCGGCAATATTACGTGTGTTGCCGTCAGACCAGATAAAGCGGTTATTATTGTAAATGGCAATGACATTACCCGTCTGAGACTGCCAGATCCCATTCATATTATTACTATTCTGCTGCTGATAATTGCCTGTCTGCGGGGTGCCGGATGCGGTATTTTTACTGTTCAGATCCCAGAAACTACCCTTGCTGTTGTATGCGTTATTGTAATTACTGCTGCTGGTATTCTGCCCGGTGGGAAAATTATCACTGTAGCTGTTAGTAAAATTATTGACCGGCAGGTTTGCAGCCATCGGGAAATTATTCATTGCATAGAGATTATTGCCCATCCCCGGCATAAAACCGGGTGAATAAGGCATACCGTACAGGCTTGAGTAATAATTACCACCACCACCACCCATAATATCATTCATTGCTCTAATCATGGCCGCCATCATTTCTACAAACGGCAGATCACGCCAGTCATTATTTTTATAATAACTGCCTGCAAGCGACTGGCTGATTAGAACAAAACACAGTAATAAACTGCTGATGAGGTGTTTCAAAAATTATCCTTCAGATCACCGGTGGTTTAGTTTTTATCATTTTATTCAGGTTTATATTGCCGGTTCATATTTACCGGTCCAGAGTCGGAGAATAAACAACTGATACAACCCATTATTATAGTCGGTTTTTTTTAAATAGTTAATTAGTATTTTATTAAATAGTTTAATGGTGTCAGAGTGGGAGCATACTTTTAATGATTCTCATTTAGACGCAAATACCGTATCTATTGACCGTGCTCCTTGCTGAAGATGCCGTGAATCCGTCCATGGCGGTCATGCTGCCGAAACTTCATCAAGCAGCACGGTCAATGGATACTCAGAGGTTATAAATTTCAAATTGAACATATTTTAACCAAAGTATGATCCGGCCCTGTTAATGGTGTAATGTGCTTGTTAAAATGCCCGGCTTTTCAGGGGGAAGCAGGACACTCAGTGGTATGTTAGAGTATGCGCCTGATCAATAAAGAAGCGGTTACCAGGGTCAGCAGGGTGACAATAGAGGCACTGAAAATGGGGCTGAAGTTATATACCAGGCCAAACTGGGCGGCAATTTTGTTGGCAATAGTAAAACTGACACCAATCAGCACGCCGATCATCAGTCGGTTACCGGCATTATTGGTGCGGGAGGTATTAAATACAAAAGGCACCGCAATGAGCAGCATGGCGGCAATGGATAGCGGAGAAATCAGTTTACTCCAGAAAATCAGCCAGTACTGACTGCTGTCCAGATTATTGCTGTCCAGGTAACTAGCATAACGGTAAATACCGGAAGCGGACAGGAACTCCAGTTTGGTAATAATAACATCCACCAGTTCCAGATCCAGCAAGGTTGGCCAGCGTGCCTGTTTAAGGGTATTAGTGACTACCTTTTCATCACTGATAAAACTCTGTCTGATGTTTTTTAAAATCCAGTCTTTACCATTGTAGTGAGCACTCTGGGCCAGGGTGCTCACTCTGAGTGTGTTGTCATCATTAAAGGTATAAATACTGACCTTGCCAAAAGAATTATCGGCCGTAATAGAATGAATTTTGGTAAAGGTTTTCTGATCTTTTACCCACACAGCATCATCACTAATAACGCTGGTGGCACCATGGGTTTTAACGGTCCAGTGATTCTGGGCAATGCTTTCTGTAACCGGTACCACGTACTCTCCAATGCCGAACATAAATATGCCTAGTAAAACAGCCGCTTTCATGGTGGAGAAAACAATTCGTCCGGTGGCAACACCGGCGGCACGAATAGCCACCAGTTCACTATTGCTGTTTAAGGTGCCAAGCCCCATCATGGCGCCCAGCAACACAGAAAAAGGCATCAGTTGATACAGGCGTCTGGGCATGGTCATAGCCGTATAGTAAAAGGCATCACTAATGGTAAAGCTGCCTTTGCCGACATATTTAAAGGCGTCTGCCAGGGCAATAAACCCGTATAAAGCCAGAATAATAAACAGGAACAGGAAGGTGGAGCCGAGTACGGTTTTTATAAGATAACGATCAAGAATATACATGACGTTTTATAATAATATCCGGGTTAAAGTGGTAACGGCTGGAATTTAAAGTTCAAGGCTCTATTTTTTGCGTTCAGGACTGTTTTAGCGTTCAGGACTGTTTTAGCGTTCAAGACTGTTTTTAACGTTCAAGACTGTAGTGAGTCAGTTTGCTGTTCAGATGCTGCAGGAAGCTTAGAACCATCCAGACCAGGCTGATAAACAGGATCTGTAAACTGAGCAGAACAAAAGACAAAGCAGTGATCAGTATGGCAAAGATACTGATAAGAAACTGGCCTGTTCGGTTCAGAATATTTTTAATCATAATGACTTAAATGGCTGGAGGTTGTTTCTTACAGTATAGCTTTTATAAACCTAAAATCATACCTGAATCAGATATATTGAAAAGATACCAGTAAAATCAGCTGCTTAATGAAGAAAACTGGGCTTGGCAAGAGTGAATGGATGGATTTCTGCATCAAACATCCGCCCGTCACTGGCTTTCATCTGGTAACTGCCCTGCATACTGCCAACCGGGGTATCAATAATGGTGCCGGAGGTATAGGTAAAATCTTCACCGGGTTTTAAATAAGGGTGTTCACCAACTACACCGGGTCCTTTAACTTCCTGGGTCTGGCCTTCAGCATTAGTAATTATCCAGTGACGGGAGATTAACTGGGCGGCTTCTGTACCCTTGTTAAGAATATTAATAGTATAGGAAAATACATAGCGCTCCTCACCGGGGGCCGACTGTTCTTCGATATATTGAACATCGACATCGATGGCAATATTGTATTTATCCGAATTCTGGGGCATGGTTATCTCTCAGGCTGTTAATACTAACGGGCAATAAACCACCTATTATACTCTGTTTTATTGTCAGGCTCACGGTAATTTGTTATTTTTACGCTGTGGGCAGGTGTTTAACATTATTGTGAAAAGGTATTTGGTCTGTTATCAGATTCCTGTTTATCAACATGGGCTTTGGCTTTCTGCACGGCATCCTTAACGGCTTTATCCATATCGGCCCGCTCATGGGTGGTTAAAAAGAAGGCCATATCCACATCATGTCTGACATAACGGGCCGGCAGCATATTTAGAGCCACACAGGCAATATCCTGCAGGTAGTCTTCATCCATATGTTTAATGTCCTGCACAAAGGTCTGAATGAGTTCTCTGACCACCAGGGTTTCATAATAATTATGAATTGAATCAAAGCGCATAGTGACTCCAGATAAATTAGATGTCTGATACCTCTAGCCTAGTATGGAATATGGCAAAATCAAGCCTGGAGGCTAAGCTTATTTATACGCACTTTTTTTATTTTCTGTTATCGGCGCAGTCTCCAGGCTGGTTTGCCGACCTTATCAATTAAACCATGATTCTGTAACCACAGGCGTGCATCTTCGGCATCTTCTTCAAACCAGCGCTGTGCTGAACCCAGCCGGAAAGTGTAGCCCCAGTCATCCATATCCGCCATCATTTGAGTTCTGTTCATAAAAGGCAGGTAGTCGGCCAGTAGAATCTGCAGATAACAGACTCCGTTTTCTTCATCATATCCGCCTGCAGCATCGGTATGCAGTTGATCACGTCTGGCCTGATCCATGCAGATATAATGACAGGACTCGTGCAAAGCAGAATGTACCGGGGTGTCGGAGCGGACATAAAGCCGGTTCTGGATAATACCGGCTTCAGGTTCACCGAACCAGCTGCCGGGAATTGTCTGCTGTTCAGCTATGGTATTGATTTCAAGCTGATAGCGTTGCAGAAGTGTCTGCAGCTCTGAAATGTGTTCTGTTCGACAAAAAAACATATTTTTGGTTTTTTTTATAAAAAATTCAGCTAAATAAATGGACTTTTTAAAGTTATGTATTATTCTAAGGTTAAGATACAGGTAAAAGTTAAACTGATTTGTTCGAATAGCATTTAACTGACTGATTAAAAAGTTATTATCTGGCTATTTTGGCTAATAAAAGAAGCATAAGGCTATAGATACATGAAAAAGAAAATTGATCCTCTGATGATGCTGGCCGGGCTGGTGGTCAGTGGCGTTATCTTAAGTCATTTTGTGCTGTTTTCTCAAGTACAGCCGCCGTTATTAAAGCTTAATTCTGCTGCAGAAAGAGCCGCATCAGCACAGGGAAAAATATACTCTTTTGCAGAGCGTACTAATCTTCAGTGGCAGCAAGGCCGCCAGCTTGTGCAAATTGATCCGCCAGAGCAACGAATTCACTGATCGTCAGGGTTTCAGCACGCCGTCCCGGATCAATCCCGCAGGCATTAATCTGTTCTGCAGAAAGAATCTTTTTTAAATTATTACGCAGCGTTTTTCTGCGCTGAGCAAAAGCCTCCCTGGCAATTAAAGCCAGATCCTCCACACTGCCATACTGCAACTGCGGTGCAGAATCAAAATTGCGTCTGGGTGTTAACTGTACAATAGCCGAATCCACTTTAGGCGGCGGATTAAAAGCTCCGGGCGGAACAATAAATAAAAGTTGAGTCTGGCATAAATACTGTACCAGAATACTCAGCCGACCATAGGCCCTGGAGCCCGCCGCTGCGGTCAGGCGTTCCACTACCTCTTTCTGCAGCATAAAATGCATATCTTCAATCAGGGCAATACTATCCAGCAGATGAAAAATAAGTGGGGTGGAAATATTATAGGGCAGGTTGCCCACCAGCCTCAGCCGGTCATTTTCTGATGCTGCTAAACTGGAAAAATCAAACTTAAGTGCATCAGCGCTGTGAATATTAAAATGGGTAAATGATGCAAAGCGCTGTTCCAGCAGGGGTATCAGATCCCGATCCAGCTCAATCACATCCAGCCTGCCCGCCTGCTGTACCAGCAGTTCCGTCAAAGCCCCTTTACCCGGCCCGATTTCCACAAGATGCTGATCCGCAGTCGGATTAATATGGCTGATAATCCGCTCAATAATATTCTGATCATGCAGAAAATTCTGCCCGAATCTTTTTCTGGCCTTATGTTTCAATGGTTTACCCATATAAAATTCTATACTCTTAAACGGTAATATAAGCGTTATGCTGGCTTTATTCACATAAAGCACCAAATATTCACTAACATTTATATCGACGGGTTTAAGCAGATTATACCATCAATAAATCAGCATGTTTTTAAAGAATCAGGAGGAATAATGTTTAATGAGCATTCAGAATAAATGATGTCTTTGTAGATTATAGATTGAATAGTATTATTGAACTAAAGTTTAGAGTTTCAGATCCCCCAAAAAGGAGAATCATTTAAAAAATTATTGATTACCTCAGTCAACCGATAGCCCGTAACAGGAACCGGGTATCCCTTGCTGAAGCCGCCGTGAATCCGTCCATGGAGGCTTTTCGACAGCAT
>Ga0256831_1000164_pt1 | contig 34946 bp, 40 predicted proteins | sample 132544metaG_FD_189087 | JGI IMG/M metagenome (GOLD analysis project Ga0256831, IMG submission 189087) | Hydrothermal vent microbial communities from Lau Basin, Pacific Ocean - 132-544 | ecosystem: Environmental > Aquatic > Marine > Hydrothermal vents | place: Pacific Ocean: Lau Basin | collected...
GCCTCGAAGACAGACTGCAGGTAGTTCACAGCACTCGGTATTATCTCAGCGATGTTCGCTAGAGTTATGGGAGTTGGTACATACTCCCTAGCCTCCAGCCTTACCTCAACGTACTTCTTCCTCAGATCGGCTATCTGCTGAAGTATGCCTATCTCTTCGTCAGAGTATCCGTAGGGCTTGACGCTGTTCAGGATGGCATTGAGCTCAGCATCAGAGATGGCGCCGTAGGCGTATGCCGTGATGGCCGCTGTGATGAGCCTCCTCACCTCATCGGCTATTGGCCTTACCTTGATGTACTGCAACCAGAGGTTCTTCCAGTCATCGGGCACCATGTAGCGCTTGAAGCTCTCTTCGACGAGGTTCACCGGTATGGCTATGTACTCCGCTAGAGTCGCTATTGCCCTCGGGTTCGGCATGTACTCCATCCTGAGATGCCTTACCTCAGCAATCTGGGCCTCTAGGTCGGCCCACTTGGTAACGAGGTTCATCTCATCAGTCGTGAAGCCGTACTGTGTTAGGTTCTGCACGAACGCGTTGAACTGGTCTTGGGTAATTATGCCGTACCTCAGAGCTTGCACCATCGCAGAGAGGACTCTCCTTGCCTCGGGCTTAAGCGGCCTGACCTTGATGTACTTCTTGAGGAGCTCAATGAATTCTCCCGTGCCGAGCATGCCCACTATCTCGTAGTCAATGGCGCGGTCTATGATGGTATCTGGTATGTCCACGTACTGGGCCATAGAGGCGAGGAGCGTTATCCTAGGAACGCTGTCGGCCACCACCCTGCTCTTGACGTACCTCATGATGTCGGCGTAGTACTCTATCGCAGAGGCCATCTCGACGAGCTGCAGCTCTTCGTTCGAGACACCGTACTGCGACAGGTCTGGTACGTACTGAGCTATCCACTCGTCGGGCGTTCCATAGCGCTTGGCCGCGAAGAGGGCCCTCACCAGCCTTGCTACCTCGTCCCTGAACTGCCTCCTGTAGATGTACTTCTTCAGTATGTCAATCCACTCCGGAGGCATGTATGTCATGTTTAGGAAGAAGTCAACCATAGAGCCGCTGAACTTCTGCTCCATGAAGCCGAGCTCGACCGTGTACTGACCCGGCCCGGTCTGCTTCACGGTAAGGGTCGGTAGCTTCCAAGTGAACTCGTAAGTGTTGAACATCTCTGGGACGTACTCTGCTATGACGGCCAGCTCATTGACGGATGGTGCGACTATCCTCCACTCCCTGTCCATCCTCCTTATCTCTCCACTGAACTGGAGTAGTGCCTTCTCGTTCTGGTCGTAGCCGAACGTTGCTATGCTGCTGAAGACAGCATTGAACCATTGATCGGTCGTTATGCTGAACTGGTAGGCGGTCAGGATGCTGGTTACGGCCCTCCTCACCTCATCGCGTATGGTCCTCCTGTAGAGGTAGTCCTTGATGAGGTCAACCCACTCCTTTGGTACGTAGGTAGGCCTCAGCCAGAGGTCTAGGTATGTGCCATTGAAGGCCTCTTGCACCGCGGTCTCGCTAATCGTCAAGCTTCCGTCGGCGTTCTGTGTAATTGAGATGGCTGGGTAGGTTATGGTCGTATTGATGGTTGTAGTTAGAACCTCGGGCTCGAGCTCAGCTATGGTAGCTAGCTCGGCTAATGAAGCTCCGAGTGCCGTCCACTCACGCCTTGCCTTGTGAAGCTCGGCCACCACCTTCAGGATGGTGCGCTCGTTCTGGCTGTATCCTGCATTGGCTAGGGTATCTATGAAGTTCTTGAAGAGGTCTATCGGTATTACATGGCTGTAGACGGCCGATATTACCTCGTTGGCGTAGCGCCTTATTTCGTCCCTCAGAGGTGCTCTGTACACATACTTCTTGAGAACCTCCTTCCAAGCGCTTGGTATCTTGAGACTGTCAATGACGTCGGTTATGGCTGATCCGGTTACGGTCACCTCGGTCGGTGTACCGAAGATGTTCACGACCATCTTCTCGCGGTAGGTCATGTTCAGGACTTCTGGGACGACTTCGGCTATCCTAGCAAGCTCGCTGTAGGTGTTCACGCCTCTGGTGAAGCCCGTGGCTAGTGCCCTCAGGTCTTTGTACGTCATGAGTATGTTGATCTCCTTCTGGTCGTAGCCGTAGTCGGTCAGGTTGCTGATCACGTTGCCGGACACAACAGCGAATAGGTTCGGTGCTTGGTAACCGAGCTCTAGGAGAGCGGTTACTACCCTCCTCACGTCATCAATGTACGGTTTCCTCGCGATGTACTTCTTCCACACCTCGATCCACTTACTGGGCATGAAAGAGTGCCTGAGCACGTCGTCGAGCAGGGTTGAGTTTATGCTGACCTGAGTCTGCACGAGGTTGCCGTTCTCGTCAAAGGTGTACACGGTTATGTTCTCGCTGTACGAGGCCCACGCATCGTCTAAGACCTCGGGCACGATCTCAGCGATGGTTGCGAAGTGCGTCGGAGTCGGTATGTACCTAGTAATCTCTCTGTGGGCCCTCATGAGGTAGCCTATTGCCTTACCTATGCTGACCTCCAGATCGCTGTAGCCATGGTCCTTCACGAAGCCGATCAGCTGTTCAGCAAAGGCCTGCATTACGTGGTCGTACTGATACCCATGTATGATCTGAGTGAAGAGGCGGTCTACGTCGTTCTTTAATGGCTTGAGCTCAACGACCTTCTTCCAGAAGTCCCAGAGGTAACTCGGTATACCCCTCATCTTCAGAGCGAACGTCAGTATGTCCTCGGTTACCTGCTCGCCCTTGGCTGTGGTGTAGGTCACCTTGTACTCGGTCACATTCGGCCAGTACTCTGCTATAGTGGCTATCTCGTTGGGCGTTGGAACCTGAGTCCTGATGATTATCCCGCTCAGAGCTCTGGCTAGGTCCTCGTAGGCCTTGGCCTCGGAGTCGCTAACAGCGAAAGCGTCCTTTACCTTCTCTACAACGGCAATGAGGTCTTCGGCCGTTATGTAGCCTCTTGCACCATAGTAGAGCAGCCATCCTGAAAGCCTGAACCACCATAGCTTCTTCTCAATGTTTATTGCCATGTCGCCCTCGATTGACACTATCTTCTTGAGATAGTCGAAGTATGTCTGGTCTATCGGCAGCTCCAGCGCCTGCCCCAGTATCTTCTCCGTGTCCTTGGCAAATAGTTCCTTGAGCGTTGTGTACATCTGGTTGTAGTAGTAGCATACGTCACTGGTGCTACCCTCTTCGCACTCAGTCTTCACCGCCTTGTACTGTATAGCCCTCCTCATCACTCCCATGAAGCTCCTGTAGAGGTCAACGACTCTGTCTATGGCCATCCTGAGCTCGAGGAGCTTCCTCTCATGCGGCAGCCACCTTACGGGCAGATTGATCCAGCCGGTAGTCCACGTCTTAGTGTTGGGGTCCCAGAAACCAACCTTGTAGCTCACCGTGAAGAGGCCGCTCAGCGCCTGCTCGACGAAGTCTGGCGTCACGAAGCCGTAGCGGTAGAGGTTCAGCCATCCTGTCCTCAGCAGGGTCATCTCGTCGGCTATGACCATGATGTTCTCGGCAACGGTCGTTAGGGGCACCCATGCCGGGTGCAGTCCGGTGCCTTGGAGGAACTTGCTGAACCAGCTCAGGTCAACGCTGATGGTGCTTGTAGGCCCTCCTTCAAGGAGCTTAGGTATGATGTCAACGAGCGGGGCATAGCCCTTGATGTCGCCCAGCTTCTCAGCAAGCCATTGGAATATACCGTACCTGCTCATCCACCTGAAGTCGGTCTTGCCCGGTATGTCCGCAGCTACATCAGCCATTATCCAGCTGTCGGCCGTCCATCCCCCTAGGGCGCCGTAGATTATGCCTCCGATGTTGACACCGTTTATCGTAGTGCTTGGCGTGAACCAGCTGAAGTTGCTGTACTCTATCCATTTGAAGTAGGTGTTCAGAGCAGCCTCGAAGGCGTTCATTGCAGCAGGATTGGCACCCAGAGAGCGCTGTATGTCATATGGAGATATCGGTACACCGGCGCCAAGAGCGTTTGCCTCGTTTGCAAACATCCGCTGTATTTCACTAGGCGGCTTGAACCACAGCATTCCGGCCGTGGCCCTCATGTAGAACTTCCACAGCTTCTCGAATGATGGATACTTGAAGGTTAGCAAGTAGAGGGCCCTAGTTACATCGGGTACCCATCCCCTGACCAGACCGAGCTTTATCATGGTCTGTACGTTAGGTAGGATGTCCTTCTGTGTCATCCTGAGCAGCTCGCTGTGAGTCGGCAACTCGAATAATGGGTGCAGTAGCCATTCCCTAAGCCTTCCGAATCTATCAGTAAACGTTACCCTGAACCTAAGTGGCAGCAATGTCCATAGTATGATGTCTCTAGGCCTTCCTAGTGCATAGTAGTATCCTGCGAGTTTGTTTACTGCAATATCAATTGCCCTTCTTAGATCATACAACGTATCTATCTTCCGCGGTAAGTTGGAATACAACGCTACCAACGCAAACTTATGCAGAAGACTTTCTGGTAACGAACTGAATGGGAGATAGAAGTCACCACTTATCCCAGCTTGGTTTATCATCTTACTGAACTGTCCATTCAGCTGATATTCATATTTGTTCCTCAACAGTACCAAACCGTAGTACTCGTATCCTTTGAATAGAACGTTCGCATAGCTCTGGAGGACGCTGAATACGGCAAACAGCGGTATATTGTTCACTAAGTAGCTTATTGGACTGAACAGCTTGCCTATGTTTATGTTCATCGCGATGTCAAGCAACCTCTGCTTTATCGTTGCAAGCTGCGTGCCTATGCCGCCCGATAGTGATATGAAGGATCTGAGCTTCAGTCCATCAACCGAGTTCAGGACTGCTGACAGTATGTACCAAGGCAGGAACGCTTGGAGAGAAGCGATGATGGTCTGGCTTGCGAGCATTGATAACAGTCCCATTGGACCGTAGCTCGCCGAACTGTTGGTTACAGATTTTATTGCATTCTCGAACTCGCTGGCAACCTTCCTTGTATCAATCATACTCCTCATCGGAACTATTATTGAACCGGCGTATACTGGCTCCAAACCATCCTTTGATGAAACCATCACATCTACGAAGTTCTTGGTGATGCTAGTCATTCCATTCCAAAATGCACCAAAGAATGACTTTAGCACGTCAGTTACCGTGCCAACGACAGTACTAATCACCGTGCTGAATATCGTGATTAGTGATGATACTGCATCCTTAGCCGTATTTACTACTGTAGTAGCCGCATCAACTAAGGTATTGAAGACGAAAGTTGCACCATTGCTCAGTACATTGTATAGGAAGTTCAGCGCACCTAGAACTGCAGATATGGCACTCTCGAGCCCGTAACCGAATGCTTGTTGTACAGCAGCCGAGACACCACCTAGTGCTTGCAGCAGAGCTTCGCTGTCACCACTTAGAATACCAGCAAGTGTACTGAACACTTGTCCGGCATTCTCAAAGAAGTCACGTATGTAGTCCGGTAGCGCATTCCATATCCACTCACCGATGCTCTGTAAGGCGCTGATCAAGTTGTTAATACCGCCAGTTATCATGTTAGGTAAGTTCGAAATCGTACTCCATATCTGATTAAGGATGCCTTGGTTCTGCTGCACGGCAGTCTGCAGGTTGCTTATGCCACTACTGATGTAGGGAAGCTGCCCAAGCGTCGTTGCCGAGTACTTGAGGTGGGACATCATCTCGTTGAAGTTTCTTGATAGCTCCTTCACACTCATAATGCTGTTCTCGAGCCGCCTCACTTCTTCTTCCAGAGTCCGTAGCCTGTCCTTTACGATCCCTAGGTACCACCTAACGCTCTCCTTTATCTCGTCGCTCTTCATGAATATGCCGCGCATCTGGCTGGACAGCTGCATGTACTGGCGCGGCAGTTCAGCCTTCAATGATGTCCTTAGTAGAGAGACATCCCCAACGAGCTGTTCGTAACCGTGTTTGAGGTCGTGGAGTATCACAGTCCTGTTGTCTATCTGCTCTATCACGCGGCCGTTCTCACGTATAACCCTCTCTACCTCACGAACATGCTGCTGTATCTGCTCGAGGCGCTTAGGCAGAACTATGGTTACCTTGTTGTGGAGATCTCTGGCTATTTGGTTAGTAAACATAGCGAACGTCAATGTGTTTGCAGTCTTGTTGTATATCTCGTTGCCGTACTTAGGCACTAAGAGTATGTTCGGTAGGGTTCCATATATTAGGTCTAGGCGCTTGCCGTACAGTTTCATCCACGCACTTAGGTTTGGTATGAAGAGGGAGTATCCGTACTTAGTGTCATACAGGATTGCTTGGTTGTTGCCCAGCAGCTCTATTGCGAATCCTGTCTTATCGGCGATATCCTTCAGCATCTGTATCTGCGCTTTCGAGAGTGCGATGCTCTGGTTGCTCGTGTTCTTGCTTATCTCGTTCAGCTTGTACAGGTTCTCCAAATGACCTCTGAAGAGACCCCAGAACAGACTGCTGGCCTTTCCGAACCATGAAAGGAAATTCGATATCTGAGTAGGTGCACTTGGCAGGGCTTTACCTAAGAAGCCCAGCACACCGCCGAGCGCGTTCCCTATCCACCTCACAGCACCCGTTATCTGCGATGGGAGATTCCGCACGAAGTTCATTATCTGGCCTATGATACCACCTATTATAGACTGTATCTGGCCGGCTATGCCCCCAATTGCGCTTGAAATCTGGTTGGCGATACCGCTGATTGTGCCCGAGATCTGGCCGATGACGCCGCTGAGTGCACTCTGTATTTGGCCCGCGATTCCTCCAATTGCGCTTGAAATCTGGCCGATGACGCCGCTTATTGCGCTTTGGATCTGGCCAGCGATGTTGCCTATAGTGCTACTAATCTGGCCAATGATGCCACTTATCTGAGAAGGTATCTGGCCTATGATGCTCTGGATCTGCCCTACTATACTGCCTATCTGACCAGCTACTCCGCCTATCGCTTGAGATATCTGGCCCGCTATGCCGCTCAGCGCACCCTGTATCTGACCAACAATGCCGCCTATCGTGCTACTGATCTGCCCAATGATACCACTTATCTGGGAAGGTATCTGGCCTATGGCACTTTGGATAGTGCCCGTTATCTGGCCTATCGTTGACTGTATCTGACCTATGATGTTGCTTATTTGGGTGGGTATCTGGCTCACGGCCTGCATTATCTGGCTCGGTATGCTGCTGAGGGCCTGCTGTATCTGCCCCAGAGCCCCGCCTAGTCCTTGCTTAACGCTGTTTATCGCTTGGCTTATCTTCTCCGGCAGACTGAAAAGGTTGGTCTTTATTGTGTTCACGATGCCTTCTATGGCCCCTTTCAGCTGACTCAGCGATTGAGAAAGCATCGTCGGTAAATTGCGCAAGCTCTCAAACATCTTGCCTAGCTGGGTCAGCGCACCGCTGCCCAGACCGCCTAGGAACTTCTGAACTTGCTGCATCATCTGGTTCAGCTGTTGCGGAAGGTCGCCCAGTCCCGTGCTTATGCCTTTTAGCATCTCTTGGATCTTCTGTGGCAGATCCCTAACGAACTCACTTATCATCTTCGGCAAGTCTTTGATCACTTTGCCTACATCCTGTAGGCCCTTGCGTATCTGATCAATCATGTTGCCTATGGTTTTTGGGAGCTCCTTAATCCCCTCTATCACACCCCTAAACGTCTCGTATATCTTTCGCGGAATCTCGCTAATCATCTTTGGTAAGTCTTTGAGGAAGTTGAATGCGTTCTTAACAGCGTTGACTATCTCATTCGGCAGTTCGGTTATCTTCCTCGGCAGATCCTCTATCGTCTTCTTTATTGTCTCTATACCCTGCTTCAGCGTATCAAAGACGCCAGACAGCCCTTGAAGTATCGTCTTACCAACGTCAGTCAGCGCGGTCTTAATGATGTTCGCGGCATTCTGTAGCGTTTCACTTATCATTGAAGGCAAGTTAACTATGAAGTCCCATACCTTCTCAGCGACGGTCTTGACCGTGTTCAGCGCACTGGTTACGGCCCTAGCAGCACCAGTTATGGCCTCCTTCACTTTATCAAGGAACCATCTTAGGCCGCTTGCTACCGCAGAGCCCACTTTCTGCGCTATTTCAGAGACGAATCCGGCCAGCTGCCCCAGAGGGTCAGTTATACCGAACAGCGATGACTCTGGCACTAGGCTAAAATCAATGGTCTTGACGACGTACTGCTTGCTCTCGACGGCTTCTTGGGCCAGCTTCTGAGCGACTTGGTAGAGCGCTTCAGGATTGCTTGAGAAGTACTGGCTGGCCATTAAAGCGATCTGCACATACTCGTTCGCTTTTTCTTGAACTTCATTCATGGTCATATTACCACCTCAGCACACTTTTTGATAAATATGGTCTTTTCCAGAGTATATTATTGCCTTCATCTTTGCAATCTCAACTCTCAACTTAGCTATGAACTCGTCCCTAGTATGGAACCAAATCAAGAACGGGGGCGATTTGTAACAGTTCCATTCAACCCACACAGAAGCAGTATAGATGTCAATGCCAAAGCCCTTGTGGTGAATAAGCTCAACTACATGGGCAGCTGCATTGTCAATATAAATCACAAAGGGAGGAATCGCAAATTCGAGAGTCTTGGAATCATCCGACCTAGTACTCACTTATTACCCCCATAAAAAAGACTAGCAAGTTATGCTGCTATATATGACAGACCGTTACTGCTGGGATTGTTGCGGTTGAGCGGTTTGCTGTTGCTGCTGCCTCTGGGCAGCGGTCTTCTGAAGTACATCCTGTAGCTTCTTGAAGTCCTTTAACAGCTTCCTTATGTTCTGAACTAGCTCCTTACCACCGTCAACCTCCTCAACCAGAGCTACCACATCAACGAGCCCGAATGAAACCGCTAGGTTCGCTATGTCGGTGAAGATCTCTTGGAATACCTTGGCCAGATCATCAATGCCCTGTTGGGAAGGGTTGATGCCTACAGCAGGCACGTTCTGGGTCTGCTGTGTCGGCTGGGTCGGGATTTGGGCCTGTGTTTGTATTTGAGGCGCACTCATGTTCCAGCCCCGCTTCACAGCTAGGCGACCATCCAGCTATAAACTGCTAGAGGGTGTCCACAGCATTAGCTATTGCCATTATCAGTATCTCATTTACTGTGATGTTGTACTGCTTTGCCTTCTCTTCAAGCTTCTCGTACAGCTTCTCCGGTATCTCGATGCATATCCTGATGTTCCCCATGGTTGCACCAGAGGCACAGTAGCGCGCTATCGGTATATATGGCTGGAAACGGCCTACACGGTATCAATGGGTTCCGACCATGAGGTTCCTCATCCTGACCAGCAACCGCTCCGTCTCCCTTCAGAACGTAGCCAATGACATAGCGGCCGTGGCAAAGGAGGATGGCCACGACGCAGTAGTTCAGAAGTACCTGCCAGTCTACCACAGCTCGCTGTTCAAGCAGTATGACGCAGCGCTGATAGTGATGAGCATAAACCTACAATTTGCAATGCCGTTCTTCATATGGTACAGGAGGCTGAGAAGCAGAGCAATGCCGACGTCGTTCTACGGCGTCATAGAGGGCAGGCCGAAGCGCTCGTACACCGACGGCTGGGTCTACAGAGACGTTGAGTTCATCGTGCCCAGCGAGTTCGTTAGGGACATAATCGAGGAAGAAGGCGGAAGCGTAGTCGAGGTCATACCGCACGGCATTGATGTGGAGTACGTACAGGAGAAGGCAAGGCTGGGGAAGCTGATCAGGCGCGAGCTGGGCCTAAGGGACGACGACATCATGGTTCTGTATGTGGCTGCAGGATACCCGAGGAAGGCCCACGACGTCTTCGCCGAGGTAGCCAAGAAGGTGGCTGAACAGGACCCCGCCTACAAGGTCGTCATTTTGACCGACGAGCAGGGCATGCTGTACTACAAGCAGAGCCCTAACATCATAGTAAAGCCCGTCTTCGGACAGCTAAGCAGAGATGAGGTTCTAGGCTACTTCCATGCAGCCGACGTTTATGCACACGCCGCCTACAGCGAGGGCTTTGGTCTTCCCGTGCTCGAGGCGCTGGCAGCCGGCAAGCCCGTGGTGCATCCTGACTACCAGCCACTAAGTGAGATAACGACAGCAGAGACCAGCTTCAGAGTACCAGTCATTGCCGACAAGTGGGTTGACGGCGGAGATGGCGTGGTGTACCTCTACAGGATGTACGACCCAGATGACTTCACCGAAGCCGTGTTCAAGGCAATAGATGTCGTTCAGAACAGAAACAAGAAGGAGCAGATAGCGCTGAAGGCTCTGGAAAGGGCAAGGGAGTTCGACATGTACAAGCTCTACAAGAAGCTCATTGATCTGACCCTCCGCTCGCTCTAGCTTTCTTCTTAAGCAGCCCCATCTGGCGCACGAAGTCAATGTTAAGTAACCACCTCACCGCCCTGTCCATGTCCTTTTTGTCGAAGTAGTAAGGACCATATAGCGGGTGCCACGTCTTCAGCTCCTTGATCCGCTCTATCCTGTACTTCCAGTCAATGTCATCAATCAATCCCATTACCTTGAACGTAAGGTACGGCGCAAAGCCGTTTATCGCGATGTCATTTACAACGATCATTGCTCTGTCCCAGCCTATGACGAATATAGCATGTGCATCGCCGTTCTCGTCAATGTCCAGCAGGAACGTATACACGTACATGTATTTGTGTTCCCTATCTATTACCCTAATGAACATTCCCTTGCTCGTAACAATCTGGGTAGGGTTCATGTATGCTACTACCATGTTGCCGACAGCAAGATAGTACTTCTTGTAAGCCGACGCGCCCCCTGGGATGTGCTTGTACGCAACTGCTATCGGCTTGAACTCGTCGAGGCCCGTCTTGTGGTGTATTTTGGCCGTCTGGTGTGATAATGGATAGTTAACGAACAGCCTAGTGTCAACCTCAGGACAGCCGGTTATTGGGGTATACTGGCTACCAGTCAGCGGTCGCCAGAGATGCTTCATGAACGTGCAGAAGTCCCCGTCGGTAGCGAGGTAAACAGGACCGAACCTGCCGAGCACATATCCCACCAGCAGACGCTTAGCGTCACCATATGCTACAAAGTGGGCATTGAGTACAGAGTAGCAGAAGTCTACCTAGGAGATACCGACTTCGAAGAAGCTCTGAAGAGGCTTATAACGATAGGCGAGACAATAATAGACTTCAAGAGGGTTATAGAGGATTGCATGCCTAGGGCCCAGTACCGTGCAATAGAGAACCTAGCGAACGCTGTGATGATGTCAATCCTGAGTATTGGAAAGGAAGCTAAGTCTGAGAAGGTGAGCTTCTGCAGCACGGTCAAGGGTCTTGAAGCGCTTCAGGATCAGATAGCCGTCCTGCTGGGTAGCATCATGATGGGAGAGCTTGCGCTGATGGGTAAGGAGGAACTGGCGGAAGCACTAAGGAAGGACGTTGAGAGGGGAGATACGGTAGAGTTACTGATGAAGAGTATATCAATAGCAAAGCAAGTACTGCAAGACGTCTCAAAGCAGGTATGAAAAAAGAACTTAGTTTTAGTAGGCGGGAGCGCTTCCGAGGACCAGCTTTATGACCTCGTCGGCTATGGTCGGGTCTAGTCCGTAGGCAGTAACGAACTCGGCCTTGAGGCCGGCGGCTAGCCTCTGCAAGGTGGCTCCGCCGTGCTTGAAGCTGTACTTCACCAGCCTCTCTGCTAGTGCTATGTAGGGACCTTGCTGGGCGGCCGGCACGTCGAGGTTGTTCAGTAGGGCCTTGACGTTGTCCACGACAGTGGCCACGTAGCTCATAGCGTACTCGTATCTTTCGGCTGCTATTTCCTTCACTTGTTCGAACCTAGCGGCTATGGTGTCGGGGTCGAACTTGGCCTTCCACTTCCTGTACATATCACCAAAGTTCCTAGGCCTCATGTCACCTCACCCCCTTACCCCCTCACGGTCTTGACCAAGTTCGCGATTTGCTCCAAAATAGCCGGGTCAGCTCCGAAGGCAGTTACCCACCTGTCCATCATTCCAGTTAGTATCTGGTCTAGGGTCTCGCCGGTGTGTTTCATTGCCTTGCTGGCAGCCCTCATGGCGAAGGAGTAGTACACGGCGTGGAGCCCAGCAGGTACACCGGCAGTCTGCAATATGTTCCTAGTGGCCTCTCTTATGGTAACGATCCAAGGGGTAGCGTCTATGAACCTGTCCTCCGCGATTTGCTGAACTTGACTGAGCCTTGCCTTGATGGTATCAGGGTTGTACTTGGCGGTGTACTTCTTCACCCTGTCGCTCAAGCTCCTTGGGACGGGCATCGTCTCACTCATGAATTACTATGTAGTGAACTGTATTTAAAACGGGTTTTTCCGTGGTATCAAGCTTAGCTCAGAGAGCATAGCACTCTCAATCCTGAAATACCGTACTCATCCTGAACCGCTGGGTGTCTGTATTGAGAGAGTTCTACCTCGCAGTTAGGGCCACGAACAAACAGGCCGAACACGTCGTGGCAAACTACGACAAGTTCTTGGTCCTTCAGAAAGAGCTCAACTTGCCCACTCCCGGCTTCCTCATGATACCTCGCAAAGACCTGATCAGGATAGCCACCGAATATCCTGACATTCCAATGGCGTTGGACAACAGTGCGTTCCAGTTCATCAGGGTTGACCTAAACGTTCACGTAGACATAACCGAGGACATGATTGTGAAGTGGTTCGAGAACCTGAACAGGGCACAGAGGGCTAGGGAATGGAACTTCGTAGCCCTACCAGACATACCAGTTCATGGCAGGAAATTCGTCAAAGCAAGGGAGAGGCTGTACAGGATACAGCTTACCTTCGAGCTACACAGGCGTTACCTAGAGACATACGGCTACGACAGACAGCTGAGGCCAGTCCTTCAGGGCTACACTCCGCACGAGTACCATATATCATATTACTTGTATTACGAGCACCTCGAGCTCGCAAGGCTCAATCCTGTGCTTGCCGTTGGCTCCGTCTGTGTGCGCAAGAACTCCAGCCTAACCCTGCTCGCCGATGGCAAAGCAAGGGGTAAGCTGGACTTCATGGAGCCTCTTCTGAATAGTGATGAACTTTACCAATACCAAATCGGACTTCATTTCTTCGGGCTACATGGAAGGTTCGTTAGGAAATGGAAAGACCACACTAGGTTCTACAGCAGCGATTCGGGTGCGGCCGGATCAGTATTCAAGTACGAGATCAAGGACATAATGAAAAGAATAGGAATACAGCTAGACAACGAAAACGATAAGTACCTGTTGGCTAACTTAGTGCAGTACATAAGGAGCACAATCGGCATGAGTCAAAATTCATGGGAGGTGCTGTCATCAGTCCTTGGTTAGCGCTTACGCTTAGGTGGTTTGCAGTATTAATGCCATGGTCAGCTCTGAACCATCACACGTACGGGCAGCCCATTGCCATCCTTAGCCCGAACAATGATAATAACCTTAATGATTAAGAAAAGCCCAATCTCAAAGTCTTTCTTGCTCGCTTTCTCTCTTTTTTATCTCTTTTTTGAGAACAATTCAGCAACCAGATGCAATTTATGTTCATGTACAGACCATTCTTAAAATAATGTACTTAAACGAACATTCTCATGTAAGAGAACAGAAACTTTTGTTCAAAATTTTGAAAAACTTTCACCAAAAGTTTTGAACACGCCGAAAATCACTCTCATGGACTGGTAAATTGCTAAGGCTATTTACCTTGTTTCCGCGCGAGCGTAAATGACCAGCTTTTTTAAATGATCATGTTTTCTCTTTATCAAAACGTGTTTCAGAAAATTATGTATTCTACTAGGCATAGAAAGATTCTATGTTCCGTTGAATGAGTCTGTCATGTAGGGGGCGCGAACGCGTGGCCGGGACGCGGTAATTTTGGAATCACACAAACCACGCGCGTCACACATTACATCACAATAGAATGAATTCACGGGTTTTCGGTATGGCTGTCGTTCTCTCATGAGAGCCAAGGATCTTCTAAGCAGTAAAACACTAAGCGTCCCAGAGGGCTTGCCCATGGCGCCATAGCTTCATATACCTCACGCGCCCTATGCTGACAGCGGGTAAGGGCCGTGCAGAACCTGATGCGCAGTCCTAATGGCATTGATTCGAATTACGCTAATGATCATGAACGTAACAATGAGCACGAAGTAAATATCAACTCCCACGAACTTTATTGGCGCGAGGACTGCACTCCCGATCCTGATTACGGCCCTAGGCCCGACAAGGTTGTGTGTAAAGCCAGAAACCTCGATGAGCTGATCCAAGGTCTCTCAAAAGTGAAACCCAAGAGGGAGAAGCGCGGGGGGCAGCCTAGGCCAATACATGCCATCCTTAGAAAAGACAAGCAGTTCGATGTCATTGGAGTATACATAGACAGACGTGTCCGTAAGATCCGTTTCTTCTATGGTGATGAGCCCAAGCTCCTTGTCCCTGCCTATGCTGTTCCATACATTGCTACCAGAGTGCAATGGTTCGCTGGAAGGATGCTCCCATGGGAAGACTACACCAGATATGTCATCAAGATACTGAAGTGGAAGTTCGGCGCATCAATGAGGAGGAGGCTCAAGAAGCTCTTGGGCAGGGAGTACTACGATGAAGTGCCCCAATGGATAATTGACGCGCGCGTTAAGATAATCATAGAAATCCTGTATCCAGTCATTGAGAAGTACATTGACATACGCGTCAAGTACCTAGTCGAGCTTGATGACAAGTGGGCCAAGAGGGCGACGCCAGATGTCATTCAGATGGCCAAGAACATAATGTACGTGCTTCTGATGGAGTACGCTGTCAATGCTAGACCCCAGCTTGGCTACTCTGAACTCAGAAATGCACTATCCATATACCTAGACCGTGAGCTGAACGATGACGATATCTATGCAATAAACAAGGCTATGTTAATACTCAATGCTGCTGGGCTGGCACATGCCCTAGATCCCAAGCTCAGGACAGTAAGACCAAAGAGGCTGGTGGGCACCGTCATCAAATTGTATCCTGCTGTTCTGATGACCGTGTTCGTGCTTCTGGATTGGTACGGCTTTGCCTTCAGAAGCGATGCAGTCAACATCGAGAATTATGTTATGAATAGACACGACTTCCTAGCGACGCTACAGAGCCTCAACTACTACTGCTGCATAAAGCTCAGTCCCGAGGAGAAGCTTCATCCATGGCACATGCTGAAGTACTACGGCGCTAAGGGGCATGAGGTAGAAGCATACATGACATACGTCGAGGAGCACCTCCCAGAGCCGCCAGACCAGCCCAAGATATCCAACATAGAGAAGTACGTTCAGGAGGTGCTGGCGAGGCTCGGCCTCGAAGGCACGGAGACTGCCAAGCTGATGTATGTTTACGTAATGGCGAGGCTTACTGGCGTTGCTGAGAGGTTGTTCAGGGACAGCTATCTAGGCCACATAATGACGTGGCTGGTAGCGAGGCTCAAGAGGATACTGGGCGACTACTGGAAGTACGCCTTGGCCGTTGTACAGATAGTTGAGCAGCGTATGCTGGGTGCCCTCTTCACTACGGCCAAGCAGCTTAAGGCATCGCATAGCCTCAGTATAGGTATGGCCCAGATACCTTCCTCGCGTGTTTCTCAAAATACTGCTCATTCAGATACTAACCTTGAGCCAATCTCACATAGCGATAGTAATATTCATGGGAATCGTCAGGGCAAGAGCGGGCACGTACTCAGACGCGTGCTCTCAAGGCTGAGACGTCGTCAGGATGATAGCGGGCGAGATGGATGATGGTTGCCTATCCTGATCTCAAACGTATAGAAAAGGTTGTCGTAGAGGGCACTATCATTGGAAAGATAGAAGCAAGGGATGCGGTGCTGGTGACGGACAAGGAAGAGTACAGGAAAGTCGTGCCGGCGTCGGTGATCACAATGATACCTAAGATCGTGGGTCAATACCCAATAATAGTGTCCACTAAAGTATCGCTCCCGGAGATTAACCAGCTGGTCATAATTCTGGGCGTGCACGATGAGTACCCAGTTCGTGTTCCATCATCGCGTACAATGTACGTCTTTGCAACTACACGTATAGTTAGGGCATACAGCTACGACATCGTCAAGGCCATGCAACCTAAGTTACTGGACACACAGAATTACTTCGTATACCTAATAGCCAACCCAGCAGTAATGGCTGAGATAGCTAGGAGGCTGATTAGGGAGAAGTATGCAGTTGAGCTGCCCCCATTTTGGCACCCTGATGCTTACAGCGTCAGAGATCCTGAGCCACCGTGGCTTAATCATAGCACCGGCGATAGTGTGCAAGACGAAAACGATGACCAGCTGTACATCGGCCGTGATAGTATACTATACTGGCTTCGAAAAGGACGCAGACAGGATAATAAGCGGGCTGAGCAGGGAGTACGACGCTGACTTCGTTGTGTTCCTAGACCTTATGCCCTTTACAGAACAGGACGATACCAACTACCTTCTTGATTTTTGTGCACTATACGATGAAAATGCAGATACGTACCGCCATGCGGTTGTCGCCATAGCCCAACCATCACTAAAGCTTCTTCGTGCTACAACCGATATGGTGGAGTAGCTGTGCCAAATATCATACCGCAAGTTCAGTACCGCATTGCAAAGAAGATAATAGAGGGCGATTACCCCGCCCTCAGGACTAGGATAATAAACACTATCAACAAGATTACAAACCAGATAATGAACACGGCCGCCGGACTTGTGGCCAAGCTGGCTAGGGAGGGCATCGTGCTTGACTACAGCGTCGAGAGGAAGAGCGAGCTCGATGGCGTTACCATATGCATCAGCCTGAAGCTTAAGGCCGTTGATCCTGTAAAACTAGGAATGGCAGAGATGCTGAATGACTACCTAAAGAACGACCCGAGCTTCAAGGTTCTGTATAGTGCAAGCATCGTAAGGGATATAATAAATGAGGCCATAGTTGAGCAGATACTGCAGCAGCGCGCAACCAAAAATAGCCACAGCGTACTACATAATAGCACGGATGATAGTGATGGCCAGCATCAGGATGATTCACAATATAAGCCCGACCACCGCACCCAACCAGCACCTTAAAGTCAACTGTAACAGTATCTCTTTGCCCATCCATGCTCCACCCCTTTTTGCGCCTACTTCTGTTTCCCACAAGATACCAGCTCTATTTTACATAGATTCAAAGTGCAGGCTACGTTACCCCGCACGCAATGCATTCCGAACCCGCACGCCTTGGTACAGCCATCTTCCCGGCTACTTCATACCCGTGGCGCGCTACGGCCTGTTGGCTGGTCTCTGCAAGTACAGCTTCGACGTTAACGAGATGGCGTTGCAGATATCCTGTCTGGGCGAACCAGATGAGAAGTACCTACAACCCATCATTGATATAGCAAGAGACATAGGCATAGAGGTTCGCATACACACCAAGCGTCTGTACGACCTCAGCGACGTTTACCGCATAGCAGACAGGATAGCCGAACTCACAACTAACTCAACTTTGACTCTCCATTGGACTCCAGCACTTCACATACCCTTCGCTGCTCTGTACCGTCTCTACCAGCAAGGCACGGATCTCATAGGCACTGGTGTCAAGCTGGCTAAGGTTTTGCCTCTCAACGATAAACTGAGGAACAAGGCAAAGCTGGCCTCTGACTACATGTGCAGTAAAGGCGACACCGTTGCATGTATGGCTTCTAAGGTATTCCACAACACGCTCTACAAACTATTCAACAAACGCCAGCCACAAGGATTTTAAGCCGTATATACCTAACTACTCAGCGGTGAGATGCGGTGGCTAGTCCAAACTGTCTCCCCATACTCAAATGGAACCTTAACATAAACATAGATGGTGATATAAAGAGGGATATGCCGATAGTAGGTTTTACTGCTAAGGGAATGATAAGGCAGAGCATGAAAGAGTGGCTGCTTAACGACTATCCTGACCTTGCAGAGGTATGCATTAACTCACCAGCGCCGTTCCTAGGCGGCGACAAGACCATACAGCTACTGAGGTTATGCGAGGTCAGTCCATCCTGCCCGATCCCGGTTAAGCTGAAGGCACACACAGAGCCCGTCATAAACCTCTACGGTTCGTTCAACATCAACGCCAGCGCTGCCCAGAAGGCCGGCTTCAGCGTAAGCGAGTACATCCCGATTTCAATGATGATGATACCAAGGATTAGAGTGGTTCTGCACCTCAAGGAGAACGTTCACACCATGACTCAAGGTACGTTAGACAACCTCAGCATGAGCATAACCAGCGCGCCTCACACAATAACCATAAGGCGCGCTACGCTAGACGCAACAATATACCTTGTACCTGCCAAGGTTGACTACCTCAGGATACCCGACATTGTGGAAATGCTTCCGAACGAGGTTCTCAAGTCTGGCGAGCATACCTACTACGAAGTGCACAAGTGGCTGATTGAGGGAGCTCTAAAGTACCTCAAGGAGAACAGCATGAGCATTGAGGCCATAGGGGGCAGAAGTGCACATGTTGTTCTAGCAGATTACAGCGGCCCAGAGGAGGTAGGGAAGTGTGTTATACAGCGCAGGATTGACGAAGCCCAATGGAGTGCTGTTCTCAACAAGCTGAGCAAGTACAGCATACTGAAGTGTAACAAGGAGCTTCTCGACCGCTACGGTGGCCCGAGCAATGGTAGTAGCGCAACCAAGCCGAAGCAAATGCTCAGCGACTGGTGATTGCAATGACACAACAGCTCTGCCTTATACATGCTGACCTCATACTGCGTACACCTAAGTTCCCTCACCGCTTCATCTTGCAGGGCACTCTCAAGAACAGCCTTGTTGATGTTCTCGATACCAGCAACATGTACGTGAAGAAGTACAGTACAGCAGCGCTAAGCATGGTGAACGACATAGTGAACCCAACCACCATACGTGTTGCGGCCATCAAGATGAGCGGCTACTTCTATGCGGTCGCACCTAGCTGCCCAAAGCCGATGGTGACAGAGGGACTGCATATACGCAGATCCAAGCCGATTAGCGCTAATGACGTCAAGTGCGGGAAGCTGATGAACGTGGCCGTCTTCACGGGACTAGAGCCAGATATACACAGCAACAAGTGGGTCGTGCACTACCGCGGCAAGTACTACATACGCGTATGCAGTACGGATAAGTGCACGTACATCTCAGCGTTCACGCCTAGGAGGGGACTCGACATCGTGCCAGACAGGATACCTACGCCGCACTTCTACGACCTTCAGAACAGACCGCTTACCTGCTACCCGCCGCCAAATAGAGAAACGATGAATCTGCTCAAGCACTTGGCGTCAGGATTAAAACCCTCTTTTGCTAAATCCTGATTGGATGTCCCAACAGGGAATTCGTAGTTATATGAATAATCATAATTATTAGAGGAAATAAAATGCAAACTACACAAGATTATTCAAATAGCGTCGCCAACTCTGCGTGTGTCCAGTACTATGTGCCTTCTAAGTTCCTCTACACCGTTTGGTACTTTATCTTTTACTCCCGCGCTACACATAACTTGGTGTTGTATAGTTGTACATACCTAAGCTGTTCCAAGTTGTGGATGCCATCTTCGGCGGCGATCCTGAACTCCAGCAAATGAGAAACGACACCATAACCCTCCTCAACCAGATCATCGAAGAGGCAGAGGACTCCGAGGTGAGCGACCTCATACGCGAGCTGTGCGAGAGCATAGCAGCTACACTCTCGGCAAAGGGAAGGCAGATAGATCCTGACTCATGCTACGATATGCTGTACAATACAGTAATGGAAGAACGAGCGAAGATAAAGGCTAGGCTTATGATGACAAGGATGTTCAAGAGGAGAAGGAGGAGGGGCGGAGTAACGTACGAGATCTAAGGGTGATACAACATGAGGCTGAAGGCAAAGGTGAAGTGCTGCAGCCGAGAGATAACTCTCGGCCCCGTCGAGCTGGTCGTCCTGCTTCTTCTGCATAAACACGGCAGCTTCAGTAGCATCTACGACATGTACCGCCACATCATTAAGGATCGCAAGGATAGGGTACTAGCGAAGAGTACATTCTATACAATAGTGCGCAAACTGATGGATGAGGGCCTTATCTCAAACGGGGAAGAGATAAAATTGACGAAGCTTGGAGAGTACGTAGTGAAGGAAGCAGTAGTTCAGGGCGCTTATGACGAAATACTATCGAAGCTGGAAATGCTTGCAGAGCTCCTTAGGAGCCTTGCCCCAGAAGAGATTTCTCAATTAGCTCAGCAATAGCCATCTTAGCCATCATGTTAAGATCCACTAAGTCTTTCTTGTCCTTTGTCCTGTGGTATCTCTTGGCAGCGTTCACTACGTAGCTTACATCCACGCCGAGCCTCTGTTTTATTTGACTCGCTGTCTTCTCCACCCACTCTAGGTTCTCTAAGCTTGGTGCTATCTTGAACCTCTCCACAGCCGTCATCAGCTTCATTATGTAGTACGCTGTGCGGTCTAGGTCGTTTGTGGCCTTCCTTGCCCAGTTCTTGGTCTTCTCCCTCTCCCTGCACTCTAGGCCCTCTGCTATGATCTGCCACATTGCCTTGCCCTCCCTCTTGGCCTCTTCCTTTATTTTCTCTCTTAGCGATACAGGCAGTATTACTGTCTGCCACTTTCTCGTTTTCTTATTCTTGGAGTCGCTATGGGTGTCCCCTTTGATGTTAGTATCGGTCTTCGAATAACTGGTGGGGAGAGTAATGGTATGATTATGTGAATAATCGCCACTCATCCTGAACCCCAGATATCCTGTACTCCGCACTAAAAATACTTTTCTACACGCGTAGTACCAAAAGCACACTAGGTGGGTTCAGGATGGTTGACCCCCAAACTATCAACACCATAATAACCTATCTCATAACGCTGATAGCGGCATTCATCTTCGCGCTCAGGATACTTGAGAAGAAGTGGAACAGAAGGGACGCATGTCTAGTGGCCAAGGACGCCATAGAGATACTCAAAACCACAGAACCAGCTAAGGCCGTCCAGCTCGAGAACTTCCTTAAGCCCTTCTGCTACAAGTACTGGAAAGCGCAGAAGGGTGGTAGCAAATGAGGCTTGGGCGCGCCCTCAGACGCGCGGCGGCAAGCATCTACACGGCCGTCATTGGTGCCATCCTTCTCCTAGCTGTCCTGCTGTACCTCTACTTCCACCCAAAGCCGCTTAAGAGTCTTGAGTATCAGGCCCTTGCGACTGCTCTGTCACTAGCGGCAGTACTTCTCTCAACATCACTTCTCTAAGCTCCTTGATCACCTCATTTTCTTTGCTTACCTTTCTGGCCGACTTTATTATTGATGCTAAGTTCATATTGTGCCGGACTTTCTGCGTAGCGGCCATAAGGCCCGGCAAACACATCGCTACCCTCTCCCCCTTGTCAGGACCTCTGGTCACTTTGCCCTCGATCGGTATGCAGTTGCTCCACATCGTCGGCATGACGTTGTACACGGCCAGCTTGCCTCCCACTACCGTAAGCAATGGTACTGCCGACGGTTTGCTGAAGCTCTCCGTCATGGGCATTGTTGCGTTTACGAATCCAGTCGGAGCGAAGCCCCACACGGCCCTTATCTTGCTCTTTATATCTAACTTGTTCATCCTGACAACCGCTTCAACTAGGGCACCGCCTTCCCACAGCCTCCTGAAAACGTCAATTCTGGGAATGCTGACCCTTGTGTCGTACCCCATCAGCAACCATATTGCCATTCTCTTGTTCTTATCCTTCTTGACAAACTCCTTAACTTTCTCTATCACTTCTTCCTCTCTGCTCGAATCTACCATTACGATGTTCTTTGCCCTAGTATTGATGCTTGAGCACTTGTACTTAACTAACATCCTGCCTAAGTATGGGTCAAATACCAGCGTGTTCGTTCGTACACACGTTATTCCGCCTATGGTAAACTTGTACTTCCTCAGTTCTTCCTCTATCAGCTTGGCCACTCTTGAGTTCCAGGACTTAGGGCTGAGCAGTAGCCCCGGGTACGTTTTGCGTATTATTTTCTGCAGCAGGGGGCTCATTATCCTCTCCAAGTTATTCATCCATCCTGTACTAGCAGTATGCTGGTGCTTAGTATGAGGCGGCGTCTTCAGAATATCTGCGCAAATCTTGATGAATACTATGATTTGATACTGATCTTGCACAAGATATACGGCTACAAGCTGGCTCCAGTAATGATCTATGCTACGGCTTTGCTAACGATAGAAAGAATGGGCAACGTGGGCAAAATGGGAAACATTGTCAAGGTGCTAAAGAGATACGACCCTCAATACCTCATAGAGGAGCTCGGCGAGAAGGAGTTCGAGAAGTACATCAAGAAGACAATGCTTAAAGCTGTAAGGAGCGAGGTTCAGAAGCTTACGGCCAAGGCTGTAGCCAATGCTCTCAAGAACATCAAGGGCGTTGATATTGACGAGATAGTGAAGAAGGCCAGCGAAGAGCTTGCGAAGCTGCTGGAGGTTCAGGATTAGCGCTTCCTAGGTCTGCTCAGAGTAAGTGCAACATCCCATATGAAGAGCGCTAAGAATACGGCAATCGTTTTCAGTACATCGCCCCATATTCCAAACGTCACTAACGATACGGCGGTGTCAACTGCTATGCCTAGTAGTAACTTGGGCGCCACACCCAATCTACCCCAGTTGTTAATACAGAGCATTTCGAGGTATAAAGATGAGCTACTGGCCATGATGGCCGTTAACATGCCTGTCGGATACTACATTGCCAACCTTGCACTTGCACTAACAGCACTTCAGGATTGTGGCTACTTTGTGATCTTCCCTCATACTATCAAAGCCTATATACAGATCATATCGTGCACGGCGGAGTATTCGTCCGAATTCGACGTTGACACGTTCTTCACACGACCCCTCTTCACGCCTGAGGTCAACGACGGTGTAGAAGCGGGCGCCAACATCAGGATGGAATTGCATGACATTCCCGTACCATCGGATCCGATAAATAACATACTTTCCAGATGGTATGAACTGCTCTCCGACTCCGATGTACGACTCGATATGATTGATGCATACTATACTGCACTAGGGTATCTGCTAGATGGGCGGGAAGAGTTACACCAAGGGTCGGTACGCGGAGTACTACCTAGCGAAGATACTGATGAGGTACGGATACGCAGTTCTGAGGGCTCCGGCGAGCGGGGCGAAGGCTAAGCGCTTCCCCTATCCTGATATAATCGCATTTCTGCGAGGAAGACTTCTCGTTTTCGAGGTCAAGAGAAGGCAGAGGCGCCAAACAGTCTATCTCTCGCAAGATCAGTACAGGACGCTGAAGTACTGGGCCGATAGGGGCGCTGAGGCCTACGTGGCCGTTCGCTACGATACTGAGGGCCCCGACTTCTTCATCGTACCTCTATCCTGCGTCGAGCATGAAGACGGCAAGTACAGGCTGCCCGTTGAGAAGGTCATTGACTGCTCAAAGAAGATTCAGGAGGTGGTGTAAGTGACGTACTTCAGGGCCTCAATATTCAAGACGCGCACTAAGGTCATCAACGGCAACTACCACTACTTCATACTGCACTTACCTCTCCGCAAGCGCTTCTGCACCGAAGGCGCAGTCCTTACTGTATGCAAGCTTAGCGACCTTCCTGCGCTCGTTGCTGGTTCTAAGGATGCCGTTCTCGACATCCTGAACTGCCTAGGAACCGACTCCTCAAACTGCACCGAGGTCAGACCCAGCGTTTATAGAAGGAGGAAGAAGACGGCCAACGGCTACTACATGGTCGAGGAATGCAGGATACCGCTGAGCATGTATGTGAGGATGCACCACGTACAGCGCTACGGCACCAACTTCCTAGTGTACTATGATAAGGAGGTTCCCCTCATCATAGCTTTCCCAGCTTCGCCTCTGTTCTCACCTCCTGACTGCTTCACTAGACCAATACTCAATGCCTTGGAGAGGCCAAGTACCATAGTGCGCTCCTTCACGCCGGAGCAGCTGGCCTCAATTCTATTACATTAGATAACATCCCTTTAATGCAAAAATAGCGTGCCAGATAGCATAGATACGGTGATTGGGGTGGATGGTAGGGTACCGACAGTCTGTCCCTATTGCGGCAAGAGTATGGTGATTTTTGATGAAGAAACCCAAACCTACGTCTGTGCTAACTGCGGAACCGTCATACAGCACAGCGCCTACGTTAGGGCCCCATCGCCATTCAGCAAAGATCCCAACGAGGAGTTCCGCACCATACCGGGGCCTAACGAGGTGCACCGCGCGCAGACTCTCGTATATCGCTACGACAAGCATCGTGGCTCTTACTTCGAGGTAATTGACCTCACCGACATACTTGCCGACAGCATCATCTCTGAAGCCTCAATAAGGATGCTCATTAGACCCAGCCCTCAGATAATGAAGGACATAATTGACACAGCTTACGTTCTTGCCGACTACATTGTCTCTAACATGGGAGACTTTACCATAAACCAGCGCGTTGCTGCAGCGACCTGCCTTGCCGAGGCCATACTCGACGCCAAGCGCATCCTTTACGACGAAAAGAAGTGCAAGACCAGCTACCTAAACTCAAAGTTCCAAGAGGTTCTTAGCCAAGCAATGACCCTTGCCAAGCGCTATGCGACGCCAGTTCCTCGCCAGCTCTTCGCCACCCAGCTCATACAGTACGGCATCGTGCGCCACCCTTTGGAGCAGATACTCCTTGCAAGTCAGGATGCCTACAATATGCTCTCAGCGCTCATAGGCAACTTCAATCTCAAGCGCGTTAAGTGCAGCATAGCCAAGCTGAAGCACATAAACTTCATTCGCAACGTGGGTCTGATAGATCTACGCAGGTGTGGTGGCCAGTTCAACTACGGCATGGCCAAGAACTACGTAGTGCAGCTCGCCAGAGACTTAGGCCAAGAGTACGGCAAGCTCGCAATGACCAGCGCCTTTACCAGAAACAGCGCGCCGACGACCATTTACGTACCAGAGCCAATAGCCGACATCATTGACATGTACTACCGAATCAACGAGGTACCCGACTTCTGGATATACAGCGATCAGGCGGTTCCCGAGTCCAGAAGAGGAATAACATTCGACCTCACCAGCACCATAAGCGACCTCGGCATCCTGATGCACGACTTCAGGTTCTACTACGATGGTGAACCGTTCGAACGGTTGTTTGCTGACGACAAGAAGGTCGGACTACGCGTTGAGAGCCTACCGGCCATAAAGATGATAATTACAAAGTACTTCAATAAGGATGAGCTGACCCATCAGAGGTCTCTCGCATATACAAAGATATTCATTGGCGGCGCACTACTGCTTAGGGTCTTCCTAAAGCACAACTATCCCGAGTTACTTGGCTACATGACCCACTTCAAGCTAGTTACGGACATGATGAAGAAGCACATCAGCATACGCTACACTAAGAACCAGAAGGATCTGGCAGAAGCCGTTCGAGTCATCATCAAGAACCCATCTAAGGCCAGCGTCCTGAAATACCGCATGGTCAGAGTCTCTGAGATACTACCCAGAAGACGTCTTTTGCCAGCCTTCTGAACTCGCTTATGTCCTTCACCCTGTTCTCGCATACTTTGTAAACCTCTCCGTTTGGCCCCAGTACGTACCTCAGCTCCCATACCCTTCCTCCCCTATCTATCAGCAGACAGTCGCTCCCCTCCTTGGCCCACTCAAGGAACGGACTCTCCGGCTTGCCTACCATCCTGTGTATTGCCCAGAACGCCCCCGCGCTCCCGTCAATGCAGTCTATCTCGACCTCTCCGTCTTCCGTATGATAGAACACTACGTCCCTAGCGTACAGTGCTAGGTTCCAGAGCCAAGGTACCGGTGTTCCGAAGCACCTCAGCCTCACTATAATCCTGCCCTTGCCCTTCCTCAGAAGCACGTCCATACTCTGCTACCCTATATACCGTGTTAGGGTAACTACACTATCTAACGGGCGAAGCTGTATGAACGTCCAAGCCCAAGCCAAGGGCGAAATAATCCTGCTCATCGTTGACGCAAGGGACGTAACTCCGGCCAACTTCCCTAAGTATGCAAACATGCTCAGGACTACTATACTGAACAACTTCACGCCGAACGCCACCATAGTGGCGCTGAAGTTTACTGGCCCCGATTGGGTCAAGGCTGCCTCTGTCTGCATCGCCAACACCATCATGCCGACCGTTGGTCTGGTCGAGGGCGAGAACGTCATAATAGTTGCAACCACCACTCCGGAGTACGCTCCCGGTATGGTGATACCGCTGCCCAAGTAAGCAACGCTAGAGGTGCTCTGCCGATGTCCAGCGTATACAAGCTGCGCATTGTGAAGGGCAAGGTAACCAGAGACCAGTTCAGGGCAATACTCGACCTTCTAAACAAAGTAGACCAGCTGATAGGCGACCGCACAAGCATTATAACGTTCGGCAAGCATCCCGAGAGGCCCATCTACACCATCAAGTTCATCTTAGACGGTGAAGACGACGCCGACACAGTTAGGAAGGTGCTGAAGGAGATAGATATGGCAATACTGGATATGGTGCACAGCCACTTCGAGGGCAAGCGAAACGTCATAACCTTCAGCTACAGCATTCAGGATTCAGCCTCTAACGGCGACCAGCCGAAGGAAGCCGAAGCAGTCCAGTCCTGAAATACTTCTACATAGCATAGCTCAAAGTCCGTTTAGTTTTTAAACACACCCTACCTTTCTGGTACTGGTGGACATTATGGTGGGCGAGTACTACTTCCGCAAGCTTGTGTCCCAGCTCTATTTCGCAAACGTCGCACGTGATATAGAAAACAACAACTACCAAGTCATACAGATACCTTACGGCCACGTAAGTAAGCACATTAGGGACGATATTGTGAAGGCGTTTAAACGTGCTCGTGAGGTAACGACTTTCATTGACACACCAAAGACTGGCTTCTGCCACATCCTGAGACAGGACTACGTTACGCAAGTGCTCGAAGCCCTCAAGGAGATGGGCATTAAGGCCTCGAAGGACGACATCTACCGTGCACTAAGGGCTCAGTACACCCGAAAGCAGTTCGGCAGTAAGCCCAGCATTACGTTCAAGTTCTACTGCGTACCAGTACCCAATGAAATACGCTTAATGCTACTCCCAAAGATGGCCAACATTGTGCCCTGAGGTGATGCCATGGCAAGCATCACGCTCACCGTTCCAATGTGCGCCGTGCTCTACTTGGTGCATATAGGTACTACAAAGAAGGCCGACATACAGAGGATGTACAACATAAATAAAGAGGTGATATACCGCTTGATAGAGAGGGGACTTCTTACATCTGAACGTAAGGGCAAGTACGTCTATCTTAGCTTGACACCAATGGCCAGAGATATCATCGCAAAGAACGAGGACTTATGCCATAAGGCACTTGAGGTTTTAAAGGCATGTAGAGAGAACGCTGACCAGCATGCTTGCGACGAGGTTCATTACGCCCGCTTGACTCTCACTCTCTAGCGTTTTTTCCTTCTTTTTCTTATTTCTGTCTAGCCATCTATGGGTAGCACCGTGCCCGAGGCAGCCTTTCTGTCAATGGTTAAGCAGTATGCGTACATCAAAATAGACGTTACTAATAACGACTCATCTGCATACACTGCTGCACCAGTCTTTGCCGACATACCCCAAGAGCAGATACAAGCCCTAGGCTGTCCTTTCTCTCAAATGCGCCTAGAGGACTCTAACGGCAACCCAGTAACCTTCTGGCCTGATGGCAATGGTGCGAATCCTGTATACCCCGGCTACTACTCCATCTGGTTCAAGGTAGACCTGCCGGCCTCTGGCACAGTAAGCCTCAAGCTGTACTGCGATCCGGATAACCCTACCTACACGGCCAACGCAACTGATGTCGTAACGCTGTACTATGACCTCAGCGATTCATCCCAGCTACGTTACATGGATCCGCATTCTACAATTGATACTAATCTCTATGTTGATCCGCCGGGTTCACTATGGCAGATGAAGAGCACGGATCAAGTTACTAATGCTGCTGCAACGAACGGTGTCAATATACAGTACGCAGACATATTCATACTAAAGATTAACTGGCTTATGAAGAACGCCGGTTCAGGACATATACCGGGTACTAGGGACGTGGTTAACGGTAATGACAGCTGGGCAGGCCCATATGTCTGGTTCGGTGGGACTTCGCCGTGGGTTGACTACGGCACCAACATAGGCTACTACGATACAACGTACCGCACTTTGGGTCAGTATCAAGCCAATGGCCAATGGCATCGCGTATTGTTGCATGCCCGTGCCGCTGACCAGAACTTCGACTTATACTATGACAGTACACAGCTGGGTTCAAACTTATCCTTCATACAAGGCTATAACCCATTCACGCCAGACGCCGACATCTATCTTGAATTAACTGAAGTCGCTCACGACACACCAGACACCAGTGACAACCACATAGACTCCATTGTGTTCGTTGCAGTACCATACAGCACTCTGCCTAGCGTCAGCACATCGCTGGCGATCGCTAAGGACGCGTCGTGTCTGGCTAGGCCTCTCTCGACATTCTAAGGTGAATAGAATGAACACGGACAGGATTAATGCTAAGGTGCTACTGAAGCCGCTATGCGACGAGTTCGAAAGAGCTCGAAGTTTAGGAATGTCAAGCTATACCAGCAAGCTCGAGAAGATGTGCAAAGAGTTTGACAACCAGATATGGCTTGGTAACTACGATAAGGCGCTGAGCATACTGATGAATGCACTTCTGAACCAAGGACTTAGTGTGGAAGACCTAACGGATGAGCTCAAGGAACTAATAAGGCTGGCGTGTACTAAGTCACACAAGAACATTTACCCGCTCATCTGCTACTACGTCTAGCGAGCGAAAAACATATAACCTGTTTTCCCCCTAAGCTAGGACGGGAGCAAACGTCCCATCAGGGAATGGCAAGTGGTGTGTTCGTAGGGTTAGATCCAGATATGAAAGTAAGTATGAAATAAGTTAGGATTAGGATGGGTTTGGTCCCTAAAGGGAATGCAAAGTAAAAATTTAGAGTACTAACATACGACTAGTTATTCACACGGCACACTTACTATTTTCACCGCACCCTCTTCTATTATTGGTGAGTAACATTCTTTTTCCTCTTCTTCGTGCCAGAACAGCTTGTATGTCTCCGGATCTCTCTTTCTGTACGTTGTTATGGTCTTTATCATAAACTTCCCCTCTAGCTGTATCTCACGTATTCTGACCTTTTCTGCTGCAAAGAAGCCCCCTACTTCACAGCTACAGTATAGCTTTCCGCCACTTGTCTTTATTGAGTATGCTCTGTATTCGTCGTCGTAGTAGTACCCTATTTGAGCCCCGATAAGAACTCTAATGTCTAGGTCATTGCTTAGTTTCAGCTTTAGATTTGGCTTGTAGAAGTATCGTTTTTCGTCAGCTAGAGTTAATGGTATCGCTACATCCTTAACTACCTCTATGGTATACTTATCGTTGTCCTGATCATTGTTCTGCCTAACTACTATTATACCCCTGCCAAACGGTGTCACTATTTCTCTCCATGCGACTACGTCGTCACCGTACTTCTCTTTGATCTCTGGTCTTGGCTTGAACACGTTGAACGCTCCCGTGACGTAGTAGTAGCATGGCGAGCAGTCCCACCGTGGCCTCTTATATTCTTTGAAGTGATAGTAAAATGGTATGCGACACTTAGGTGGTTCGTAGTATGCGCACACCCTACCGTTGCCTGTCGTATATGGTGGGGATTGATTTGGCCAGAACGTGTAGTACTCTATGCATTTACGGTGGAACACTAGCGTACCGAATAACCAGTCATCCTTTCTCTTGACCTTTTCGGTGTCAAGAACAAACGGTATTTGACTCAAGTTTATGAGGTATACCTTCCCTTCTGCCACCTCACCCACACCTCCGGGCACAGTATTTGGCTTTGTGGTTTAAAAGTTTTACGTACGTCGAACCAGCCTTCGCATCTATACAAAATAGAAAGCATACCAATAGACTTATTAATCGAAGTGACAAGAACCGAATTGGTGGGCTACGGTGGTAGCAGCATTCAACTGTAGGAACTTAATATTCGATCCTGATACCTACACGTATGTATGCCTAGATACAGGAGAGGTTATTTTTGATGTTCTTGAGACAAGCGCCATTGATGCTCACATCAATGGAAACATTAAGTATCAGTACAGAAAGACTAGGAATGACGACCTTAAGTCGGCTCAGACGTTTACCATTACTGCAAACAACCTATGTGCCTTCGGTAGAACAGTTTCGAGACCAGATGAAACTAGAGTGCTCTTCGAGCTTCAGGACAGCGGTCTTAAGGCAAAGCTGTGGAGGACAGTATTCTGCAAATCACAAAAGAGATGGATCAAGGTCGCGTGGCTTAGTATAGATTTCACCAATCCAAACGAATTATATATCAGGCGGCTGATTATAGACCATAGGCGTTCGCGCAAGTATACTATCGTGGTACATACTGTTACACATCGCGTGAAGTTCAACTATGTCAACGGCAGAGTTCCTCCGGCCGAAGTACGCCGCCTAGCCGTCTCCGCAGCCATTGTGATGGCTTTCTTAGTGTATACTGACCTCAACGCAAAAGCAAAGACATTAAAGCGTGTTAATAGGCAGCATCGCAGTATAGCCTATGCGGCAAGCTATATCCTGTGGCAGGCCGGCTACATTAAACCATACACGTTCTCTAAGGGCAAGATTACTAAGAACAGTGTGGTCACGGTTGACGAGAAACCGGTTAACTCAACACTAGTCATGACGCCGTGGCAGAACATAAAGAGCAGTAAAAAGGACGTAGTGAAATTATCTCTCAAGTATCTTGCCTCGGTTGCTAAGAAGATATCCCAATCTGACTTATCTAATGAGGTTGAGCATACCAAAAAACTTTTAAACAATGTAGCCTAGATATACATCGGTGAGGTGTGGTGGTCGAGGTAAAACGTTATGATATGCCTGTTCCAAAGCTCGTAAGGCTACCAGACATCGGCTGGAGGGTCATTAGCGGACATGGTTTTCTCGTAGCTAATGTCACTAGGCCAGTAGGATGCAAGGTATGTCCTGGTGCTCGTAGTTGTACTCTGCTCGTGCTTAACGACAAGCTCAGCGTCAGATTGTGGCTCCATCCTACCGGTCAATACAAAATACTAAAGCTTGATAACAGCTTTAGCGCTAAAATTGAAACTATAGACATTAATACCGACTTCGTAGGTCGCTACATACCGAACATAGGCCTTATTGTCCTAACTGACACGAATGGCAAGATACTGACACCTGAGGACGTTGCCGACATAGCGGCCGATTATGACGAGGGCGAAATAGTCAACCAGCTAATGGTGAAGGCATATGGTATGGTGGCCGTTAACTCGCGTGGTAAGGTGGATACTGTCTTCAACATACTAAAGAGCGACGGCAAGATATACTTAGAGCCAGTAACAAAGACCGTCAGGATAGAGAGCAGGTTCCTTAAGCCTGAGATAAAGGTACAGGGCACGGACGTATACTATACGGCGACTGAGCTAACAAAGGTAGACCGCCGTTCCTGTGCAGTTGCTGTACCGCTGCTTAAGGTCTACGGGCAGACAGATGAACAGGTAAAGGCCAGCGGTCATCTCAGGATAGATTACACGCGTTATTGCCCGTACAAGCCAAAGGAGGGAAGTGAATGTATCTGGAGCACCGACTGCTACAGGTTCGTCCTAGTGGCCCGCAAGAACGGCGACACTGCGCTGGTGGTTACCAAATCCTGTTCGCAAGAAGGCGAACAGGAAAATAAAACTCAGGATGGCAACGATAGCAACTGAAGGGGGTGAGTAGCAGTGGCTAGGATACAGACTCCTATCAACTTCCACATAATAGACCTGACTGGTAAGACGCCTGTCGTTGCCCACAGCTGGCCACTAGCAAAGCGCCAGAGCCTAAGGGACTTCGACCTCTGGCTCTTAGTTACTGCGCCGAAGGTTGCCATTGGCGTTCAGTTCTATTTCCCAAGGAACATTAAGATAGGCGAAGATGTCGAAGTCGCCAGCACTCGGAGTAAGAAGGTCGCCTTAGGCAAGACCATCACAGAGGGCGTCATTAACCTTAGGCGCATAAACCGTGGTTACATCAATGTCAGAACCAAACAAGGCAACCTAACGCCAGTTCTGGTGCAGCTGTTCTACCATCCCGATAATTCTAGCGAGAGCAGAGACGATAATGCTATTAACATGGTATATGTCGTCGGTAAGGCCAGCGACCTAGAAATCCTGAATAAGAATAAGAATAAGGTGGCTGTGCTGACCAGCTATGTGCATGAGCCTAGTTCTACGCTAAGCGCCTTGATATTAACCACAGACATAAATGCGCTCACGGAACAGATAAAGAAGGCTAGGGGCAACATAAAGGAGAAGAACAGCGGAGTGCTTCCCTTTCACATATTACTATAAGTAGATTAATCGTATTAAGCCTTGTGTCCTACTAACTGACCTTCTATTACACTAACACACTACACTACACTATGCGCTACACACCGCTCTCTGAAGCAATAGAACAATAACCACAAAACTTTTTAACCCCGATCCCCTATTGGGACACGGGTGAGGCGCGGTGAGCGGGCTGAAACAAGTCTGGAAGTACTATATCGGAGACACCATCAATGATTTGGCATATAGCGAAACAGGACATCTAGGAGTTGCATCTGATAATGGACGTGCTTATATTTTCGATGAAACGGGAAGCGCTATAGCTAGAGGACGCGCATATTTTGGTATCAAGGGAGTCTCATTTTCTAACAAGAGATTCGGGTTCGTCAATGAAAGTGGTTATGTGTACTTATTCTCAGAAGACGGAAAAGTGATAAGCAAAGGTCTATACATTGGAGATAAATATGGTATGGCAATTACTATGACACCAGATGGATTCATAGCTTGTGGCACGAGGTGTGGTTACTTCGACTACAGCGGTAAGAGGATTTGGGACGTACCAGTTAAAGCTGTTGAAAATGGACCTTCGTACTATCAAGGATATTGGTATGTTGCTGATTGGAGGCTCGGCGAACTCTTGATCATAAGAGACGGAAAAATTATCAACAAGATAGACTATATAGGAGAGCCCTCTAGTGTAGTTGTTGACACAGCCATATGCGACGGTTACTTGGTAGTCTTAACCCTTCGTCAACTCTATCTCTATGATATAAGCAATCCTGAGGGTCCAAATCTAGTCTGGAAAGTTAAAGGTGCGTGTTCTGCCTCTCAAGTCACTTTCGATCCAAGCTGTAAGTATATAGCCGTGGCTGGTATGGGTGGCAACAGACTCGCGATATACGACATTGATGGCAACCTAGTATTAGATGTAAAGTATGGTGATCGAGTTACTTCAGTTGCTTGGTGGGGGAGAAAGATAGCGGCAGGAGTTGGAGTGCACTTAATTGTCTCCGTATTTTAACGTTAAATACTGCTTCGTGATTTTCTTTTTTGTTCCTTACACCTTTCCTTTCTTCCCCCACTCCCTTCACCACCCTCTCCCCAACCCTTTTTCCCTCCCCTCTCACTCCCTCCCTTCCCTCTGCCCGCTCTCCCGCTCCTTCCCTCCTTCCCTCTCTCCCTCTCCCCCTATCCTGCTCTCTCTCTTCCTCCTTCCTCACACGCATGCGCCCGTGCGCCCGCGCGTCCCCTATCTCACGCTAAGGCCTCAGGACCGAGCTCTCCAGCCGCGAAACTCTATACCCAGAATTCAGGATTTCCTATCCTGACGGCCCCGGATTTAGGCCCACACGCCCGTCTCAGCCTGCCCGACCATTCTCAACTAAGGCAACGAAGCCATTCTCTACCTCAAAAAACACTTCAAGCTGTGTAATGCGTTTGTTCATGTACGCTTCACCATAACGCCCTAACGCCGTATTACGCCTTATAGCCCTTCTTGTGCACACTCTCCAGTAAGGCTCAAGTGCACAAAATACCAATCCTGAACCTAAGGCCTTGAACTAGAACAGGATTGTGATTAGGCCCTCCGAACCGCGTTTATTCATTATTACATATAGTATTAGGCCCCGCGTCCTGCTTACCAGACGGTCAATGTGCTAACACATTATGCTATAGTGTATACACCACACACCACTCTCAAGCAATAGAACAAATACCACAAAACTTTTTAACCCCGAACCCCATATGTGGCACGGGTGAGGCACGTGGTGGCGGGAAAGGTTGAGGCTCAGGTTAGGTCTCAGACTCAGGAGCCCCTAGTCAGGATAGTTCACTCTTGCGACATACACTACGCTGAGGAAGTGCCAAACGGCCATGGCGGTACTACTCTGGAAATGACCACCAAGACACTCTCCGCCGAGGCTATCGTACCAGCTAGTAAGGCTATCGAACTTGCCAAGGACTTGGCCGAACAAATATACGACGAGAGCAATAACCCGTGCCATAGCTATGATTGCCAGAACGCTAAGTGTAAGGGCTGGATAGCGACTCTCAATGAGCTGAGGGAAGAGTACAAACACCTTCAGGACAGAGAGCCTGACTACGAAGTTGATCTCATGAGCGATGACTGGTATAACAGTTTAGTAAATTGGGCCTTGGACTACACCAAAGAACATGAACTTCTCGACGACTTCGCTAAGATAGCGTCTTATGCCCTAGCTGAAGTTACTGACGAAATCATTGAAGAGCTCTTAGAGGCGGGCTACAGTCCTGAAGGGATCTTCAACGCGTTCAGTAAGTACTTGGATGAGAACGAAGTACTGTACCAAATGTGTCATCTCAAGGACGATTATCCTGAGGTCGCTGAGTTCCTAAAGGAAATGAACTTCAACTGCGACGAAGAGTAAGGCAATTATTCAGACCTAGACCCTTCTCAGGACCTTTCTTTTCCTCTTTCTCCGTCCTGCCCTTTTCTCTTCTCTCTTCCCCGCTCTTTCCCTCCTTCCCCCTTTCCTTTCCCCCTCTATCCTGCTCTCATTCTCTTTCTCTTTTTTGTGCGCACGCGTGCGCGCCCGCGCGTCCTGCCTTTTGGCTCAAGGCCACAGGATTGGAGCTCTTAGGCCCGAAACTCTATGCCTAGAATTTCGAAATTCCAATCTTCGGGGCGCGGGATTAAGGCCTGCACGCACGGGCCCGTGCG